>Ga0210027_1000617_pt1 | contig 35837 bp, 35 predicted proteins | sample CryGeymeta201510_FD_183978 | JGI IMG/M metagenome (GOLD analysis project Ga0210027, IMG submission 183978) | Groundwater microbial communities from Crystal Geyser aquifers in Utah, USA - Crystal Geyser metaG 2015-10 (SPAdes) (version 2) | ecosystem: Environmental > Aquatic > Deep subsurface >...
CGGATTTTTTTCTAATTCTTCACGAATGGCGCCTCGGACAGTCGCGTCATCAACGTCATCAGGCGTAGGCAAACGCTGAAAAAATAAGGCAACGTCGCCCATCGGGTTTTCAAAAGATTCTGCCGGATATTTGCTCTGCGTAGCGTCTATGCTCCAATAGCGAGGTAAAGATATTGAATATCCGTACCGTTCGCTTTGGTAGTGTACGGCTGTTTTGCCGCTGTGCGAGGACCATATCCAGTATCCGAAAACTGCCAGCGCGAATACCGTAAGCCCAAGCGCTGTTTTCTTACCGCCCCAAATATTGATGCGTTTTCCTTCACGAACCTGAAATTGGTGCCATAAAAGCAGGGCCGCGACATTCCCGGCAAGAAGCAAGAGAATAATAAAAATTGGCGCGCTTTCGTCAAAACGCAGAGGGTACGATTCGGGCAACAGTCGTAGAAGCGCGCCGATAAAAATAACGCTTGCGGCGATATGCGCTATCGCGCCAGCGCGGATTGAGCGCGGCGTATTGAATAAAAACAAAAAAATCGCTCCGGCAATCAAACCAAAGACAACAATAACATCGGCGTTTCCGGCCGCTACCAACTGAGAACCGGTATCACCGCTTATAAATTTTGGGATCCATGAAAAATAAAAAAGCGCGAGCGCGACAATTTCCGTCGCCAGCGCTGTGTATCGCAGACGCTTCATTTTTTCCGCGCTTGCGGAAAAATAAAACTTCCGCAGAAGATACGCGGAAATAAGAATTAACAACGACCAGAAAATTAAGCGTTCAAGCATATCTTCAAATAATTAAATGTCAGTCTTTGGTTTTTTCAATACGGCAATAATTTTATCTCTGTTGCGATAAGCAAAATACCCAACTCCGCCAATGGCCACGATGATTAACAACAACATCCATGTATTGTTGTGTTTTTTCTCTCGTACTTGTGCGCTCTGTTGATTTTGGGGTACGGCTATCTGTCTGGTTATATTTCCATCTGTATCGACGGTCATCCTTTGAATTTGTTCTCCATAACGCGAACTGAGCGTTTGTGTTACTCCGTTAGCAAATTCGATTGAAATTTCCCCATCGTATATTTCAGCAATCGTACTGCCTGTATCGGGATTGTAGGCAATCCCATAATCAGTTCCCTTAGTATTAACTTTTACATTACCCGCCGTAGTATTTATCCCAACATTACCAGTATCCACTACCCTAATCTCTCCGGTTTTTAGGTCAAAATTAACATTAACAAACTCAAATTTGGTAATGCCACTAATTTCCTCTTGGGTAATAGGCGGAGGTGGCGGACTAAATTCAAGAAGAGAGGGAGATACGATAGACACACCCCCGCCTGGAGTATTTTCTCCTTTATGATAGATGTAAAACTTAATATTCTCCCCCGACTCAACTGCCAAGCGGCTTCCTACCGGAACCGTGATAGCTGATTCTGCAGCAGCTTGATCACGAAATGCAGTCCAGTCCTCAAGAGGTCTCTTGTTGCTGATTGCCGGACTTGCGCCAACTTCTCCAACATCAAGTCGCGCGTCATCCTTGGTAAGCTCTTTTACGGTTCCATCCGGGAAACGAATAGCGGGGTGTCCTCCCATACTAACAATGAGGATTCGCACTTCTTCTGATGTTTCTATTTTATCAAATGTTGTTATACTACCTTTACAATCATCACCTGTTGCAAACAAACAGAAATCTTTTTCGGTGGGACGGCTGGGTACGAGAGCCTCCACTTCTCCCTGCGACTCTTCGGCGGGTTGCACTGCGGTTTCTTCCGCTTTCTCTTCCGTTACAGGAGTAGCAGTCGCACTGCACAGTGGTTCCAAGTCAGCCATTAATTGCTCCGCCGCCCCCAGCATCTCTTTTTTGGCGGCGCCTAAACCATGATCAGATTCCGGATGTTCATTAATGGTTTCGTTACGTTCAAACCGATGAAAATCTTTGTAATTCGACAGATATTCTTGCCCGGCTACCCCGACACCGGCTTCGCCATTCAAGAATAACATACATTTTCCGGTCTCGGCGTAGAACTTTACCCAAGAATTCTGCCTTCCGTTTCTGTCAACTGACGCGCTTTTACCTTCATTAAAACCAAACGCAAACGTACCTCCGGCAATAGGTAATGCCTCTTGAAAATCATTTGTGCCGGCGGTTTCCAGATTGCTTTTTTGTTCCTGAAGGCGGTTCCACTGCGAATTGCCTTGAATGTCCGAAGACGATTTGATAACTAATTCAGCGCCGACTACCGGAAATACCAATGCATCCGCTTCTTGGGTAAATGCGGTTTGCGTATTTATGGGCGAGAGCCCCCACCCGCACGATTGATATTTTCCTGACGGATTCTGCATAAAAGCATCGTCACTTTCATATCCATATGCACCGAGATGTTTGGAGAATAAAGCATCGCAATCAATATTATTTTCTGTTTGGCCATTGCTAAAATTCGCGCCGGACAAAAATAAGGCAACAATTCCGATGATGACAATAAGTTTTAGATTGTCTCTCGTATTGGTGATCATAAGTAGTTTTATTATAACAAGTAGTGTATTTGGCAACAAGGCATAAAGAACCCCCCATCTCTCTATGCCCGCGAGCATTGGTAGCCCCGCCACACTGCCCGAATACTTGGAGGGCAGAACCCCGAAAGAAAAACACCCTTTCCTTTTTCAAGAAAAAATTCACCCCCGCCAAAACAGAAATGCAAGGAGTGTTTTTTCTTTCGGGGTTGCTGGCGTACTCGCCAGTGCGTGGGGCTTTCTCCGAGCGTACGCTTCAGTTTCGCTTCACCACGCACGCGGAGCGTGCGAAGTCATTACTTCACTTTGTTTTGGAAATAGGTGCGAGTTTGGTACAATACAGACACCAATAATATGAATCAGTCTAGGCGAGGGAGTGCTTTTATAAGTTCTCTGAGCTGCATGGCAGGAAGATTCTGCATGCCGGCACCGTACCTACAGTATCAGCTGCAAGAGCAAGAGCTGAGCTTTTTGCAGAGGTACTTGCAACTGCTGATTTAGATAAGCCAGTAATGCTTGGTCCTTATCGACGAAATGGCCCCAAATCAGAACCTCGATGGCACTATACCTATACCCTGAAATTGCCAGAGATGGCTAAAGAGACTCCTGATGTATTGCGAGTGCAATTCTTTGATATAGAGTACGAGATTTAACCATGCCAACTGCACACACACCATCGTCACCCCTAGCAGCAGCGATACTTTAGCCTTCTACATCTTCCCCGATATTCCTCGGACGTAGTTTGCGGCTTGTTCGTTCCCCATTTTGTGAGCCAAGTCGAGCATTGCGTTGTAGGTTGATCTATATTTACGAGCGTCATCTATTGTCTTAACGTTTTTGATCTTAGCTGCAAGCTGGCTATATTGCCCCTGATAACAAGCTTTTATCATCCTGTCGTCGTTGATCTTTTGGAAATAGGTCAGTGCCGTTTTGTAGTTTTTTTTGTTATAAAAATTTACTCCCTGTCCTCGAGTCACAGCATTCTCTAGTTCTGGTTCTCCTGTGCGTCTTGCATAATAACTTGCAGACTTATAATTCTTCGCGTTCAAGTAATGTATTGTCGCATTGTGATAAGCAGTCTTGATGAGGTCACGATCTCCTAGTTTCTCGAAGAAATATATCGCCGACTTGAACTCTTTGCGTTTCACAAGCGTGATACCTACATTTCTGTAAGCTATATCTAGGTTTCGCTTTACCAGATCTTTCTTGCTACTTATCGCATACGCGAACTGAGCCCTCTTCACCATCGTCCGAGGATCTATCGTCTCGACTTTTTCTTCTGCGTCCACCACGTCCAGCAGGTTCGTTGTAATAAGCTCGGTAATTGGCAAAACTCCATCGTGTTCTTTGTAATGTTGAAAAGTCCCATTCGTAGCCTCTATGTCTATGCCCTCGAAATGAAGACATACATGTCCAGGCAACAGCTTAATATTCAAGTCTGAAATCGGATATTTGCGCGAATACATATAGCTATAGAGCGTGACTATTTGATTACAGTCACCTATGAGTTTCTCTTCGCGTGGATTCTTTAGCAGTTTTCCAAAATTCGCCGCTTTTTCGTACCTATAGTGTGTCCCCGGGCGCAGGTATGACATTATCGCAGCTATATATGTTAGCTTATTTTTTTTATTCTCCGGAAAATCCAGGCCATGAGACTCGATTTGCTCCTGTAAAGCCGCTACGTTTACCTTGTGAGACTCCGCGTATTGATCAAATTCTTTGTTCAAGACTTTTACGTCCTCGTACATCTTCCTGCGAACGCTTTTTTTCATGTACTTATAACTCTTGTATTTTTTTTCCATCCATAAATCCAAGATGACAAGATCCTTCTGCATCAAAGTCTCCAGCTCCTTTTGAATCTTGTATTGGTCGCTGTTTGATTTGATCTGCCTAAAAAACTTATCAACCTTTTTCTCAAAAGGGTGCGCATATGGAGAGAATAGATTTAATAAGAATTTTATCATGGCTATATTTTTGTTAATTATAGCATGTTTTGACACTCCTGGCTACCTGCTCCACCTTTTGTTTATTTTATGTTAGGATGATGCTTGATGACAAATTTCACTCCACAAAAACCTAGCGTAAAACTCATTGCGCATACCGATCATGCTTTTGATCTATCAATTGCAAGCGCTCGTACTTGTTACAGTCCTAAGTTGATTGTTCCTGCGGATGTGACCGATGGTCAGCGCGAAAGGATCGGGGAGGCGATTTACGAAGCAGGGCATCATACGCCTTTTCAGCATCCGACTTTTGTCTTCGGCTTAACCGGTGTTTCACGTCAACTGATCTGGAGTTTTTTACACTCTCACCCTTTTTACAATTCCGAGCAGAGTTCCCAGAGGTATGTCGTGCTTGATGACGCAAATGTCTACGTACCACCTATCGAAGGTGAGGCGCTTAATATTTACCGCGATGCGGTTTTGAAAGCCTGGGATGCTTATGAAAAAATTTCCGAACTCCTCAAGGAAGATAACTTCCGTATGATGTCGTCTATCGGACGTATCAAAGGTCAAAACGACAAACAAATTCGCACAGATAGCGAGAAGAAAGCTATTGAGAACGGTCGCTATGTGTTGCCTATTTGCGCTACCGCAAATCTATACCACACAATCTCAGGACTTGTTTTGAAGAGGTACGTACGAATGGTAAATGCGTCAGATTGTCCTACCGAGGCTCGTGAACTTGTCGACGCGATGGTCTCGGCCGTTCGCGCCGTTGACCCTGATTTTGTCGATCGAATAGGCGAAGATGCCATGGAGGATATTCTGGAAAATTCGATGCCGGGCAAGGAGAATTATGCTCAAAAATTTGACGCAGACCTCGATGGTCATATATCCAAGCTCATCTCTTACGACCAAGATGCTGAGAAGATAGTTGCTGACAGTGTACGTGAGGCTATCGGCGCTAGAGGTACCGATGAAGAGATTTTGGACATGATTTTAAACCCTGAGAAGAATTCATACTTGCTTGAGACCCTCAACAATTGGACGCTATCGCCAGCGATGAGAGGACTCAACAATATCAGTTATATTTTTAAGAAAAAAATCAGCCATAGTGCCGACTCTCAAGAGCAAAGACATCGAATGAATCCAGCCTCCAGGCCTATGCTGACGCGAGTTCATACGAAGGATCCTGACTATCATATTCCTGTTGTAGTAGAGAAGAATGAGCAAGCCGCCACATTGTACAGAGATACTATGAAGATGCTTTGGGATGCCAAAAACCGTTTGATTGAGATGGGAGTCGCTTCTGAATTCGCATGTTACTTACTCCCAAATGCTGTGAATGTAAGGTTTACCCAGAGTGGTTCTTTCTTGCACCTCCTACATAAATGGAGACTGAGACTGTGTTTCAACGCTCAGCTGGAAATCTATGACGCTTCTCGCGACGAAGTAGAGCAAGTTGCTTCCGTGCATCCGAATTTGGCCAAATATATCGGACCACCTTGTTTGAATCGGAAACATCACAAATTCGATCGGCTCGAAGGACCATGCCCTGAAGGTACACGCTGGTGTGGAATTCCTGTGTGGAATGGATGGCCCGGAGTTAAGAGACCCTTTTAGTAGGAAATATTCTTGTCTTCTCGCTCCAGTGGCTAATCGCCAAAGTCGCTTTAGGAAATATTTTTGTCTTCTCGCTCCAGTGGCTAATCGCCAAAGTCGCTCGAATCCAAAATATTTCCTTATGCATTTGTCGTGAGGTTCTTGTCTTTTCGCTCCCGCTACTAACCTTCCAAGATCGCTCAAATCCAAAATATTTCCTTGTGGATTTTTCTTGTGGATTTTTTGCCTTGCGGCTCTACCCTAGCGCAACATCCAGCGTCATCATAATGGCAAACCCAGCCATAGCTCCGACCGTTGCGATGTCACTGCCTCCATCCATGTGTGCTTCTGGGATCAACTCCTCGACAACGACATAAATCATAGCTCCTGCGGCAAATGCCAGCGCATAAGGTAGAAGTGGCCTCATTAAAATTACTGCGAATGCACCAATCATTCCAGCTACAGGCTCTACAATCCCCGACATCTGTCCATACCAGAAACTTTTTGTCCTAGAGAACCCCTCTCTCCTAAGTGGTACCGATACGGCTGTTCCTTCCGGGAAATTTTGTATGCCTATACCTATCGCAAGAGCAATAGCGCCTGCTACTGTGGCTGAAGGCAGACCTGCTCCGGCAGCTCCAAATGCGACACCGACAGCCAAGCCTTCCGGAATATTATGTAGTGTTATTGCAAGTACGAGCAAAACACTTCTTTGCCAGTTGGTTTTTATCCCTTCGACATGGTTTCCTTGCAGACTTGCATGCATATGAGGCAATGTCTTGTCCACTACCCACAGGAAGATACCTCCTGCCGAGAAGCCTATCAAAGCAACGAGCCATGCAGGTAGGCCTCCCATGTCTTCCGCCATCTCTATGGCCGGTGCAAGCAGTGACCAGAAGCTCGCTGCAATCATAATCCCCGCCGCGAGTCCAAGCATCGTGTCCATAACCTTTTTATCTATTTTTTTAAAAAAGAATACGAGCGCCGCACCCAATGCCGTCATAAACCACGTAAACAACGTTGCGATGAATGTCTGCATTATTGGACTTAAATTCATGAATTCTTCTATCATTGATGTGTTTGTTAAAGTGCTTAATATTACCACTTATTGATAACAAATATCAATAAGCACTAATGTCGATTAAAAATCGGTACTATTCTACTCTTCTTTTTGCTATACTGACTGCGGATTTATTCAAACTCAATTTCCTTTATATATATGAAGATATCATCACAGGTTAATAAGCTTCTTAAAGATCACAAGAAGCATGATATATACTTGGATCATGCGGCTACTACGCCGATGGATCCTGCCGTAAAGGCGGCTATGGACCCTTATTTTTGCGATAAATTTGGTAATCCGTCCGGTTTTTACGAAATAGGTCTCAGGGCTCATGAAGCTCTTGAAGAAGCCAGAAACAAAGTTGCCAAGATACTTAACTGCTCCTCCAGAGAGATAGTCTTTTGCGGGAGTGGCACTGAGTCAGACAACTTGGCGATCCTTGGCGTTGCACGTTTTAAGGGCAAAGGGCACATCATCACTTCTTCAATTGAACATCATGCTGTTCTCGAGACTATCGAGAGGCTCGAGAAGCAAGGATTCGATATCACTATACTGCCTGTCGATCGCGATGGATTTGTAAATCCGAAAGATCTTGATGATGCTATCCGAGAAGATACAATCCTCGCCTCTATCATGTATGCCAACAATGAGATTGGTGTTATTGAACCTATCAAAGAGCTTGCGACAGTGTGCCGTAACAAAGGTGTTCTATTCCACACTGATGCGTGTCAGGCAGGTTGTTCACTTGATCTTGATGTAAAAGAACTGGGAGTAGATTTGATGACAATAAACGGAAGCAAGATATATGGACCAAAGGGCGTCGGATGCTTGTATGTAAAAGCCGGTATCAGGCTTGAGCCTATAGTTTATGGCGGTGGACAAGAGAGAGGCCTTAGGAGTGGCACTGAGAATGTCCCAGGCGTAATCGGTTTCGCCAAAGCGCTAACTTTGTGCCAAGATGACAAAGACAAAGAAAATAAGAGGCTCACTCAGCTACGCGACAAACTCATCAAGGGCTTAATAACTAAAGTGCCAAAGTGCTTCCTTAACGGTCATGCGGTGAAGCGCCTACCTAACAATGTCAATATTACTATCCTTGATGTTGAAGGCGAAGCGATGGGGCTTTTCCTAAATGAGCTTGGAATCTATGCTTCGACAGGATCAGCCTGTACGAGCAAGAGTCTTGATCCTTCACATGTAATTACCGCCTTGGGACTTCCTTACGAAGCTGCTCATGGGAGCATGCGTTTCACGCTAGGGCACTGTACTACCCCTGAAGATATAGATTTTGTTATCGAAGTTATGCCAAAGATTGTCGAGATACTGCGAAAAATTTCGCCCCTTGATCTCGACTCTAATGAAGTACAAGAGGGGCATGGTAACCTTCATTACAAATGAACATAAAAATAGTCAAAACAGATGGGGATGTAGAGGGTCTTGCAGAACAAAAGTGGGTATATTCACCCTCTGTTAAGACGCACTTCTTCCATCCTGAGAATCTTGTTGAGGATGTTAATGGTTTTGATGACTCCGATTATAACGGAGTCGGAGCTGTCGGCAGTCCCGCTTGCGGGGATATGATGAAAATGTGGATCAAAGTCGATCCGAAGTCAGATAAAGTCGTTGATTGCAAGTGGCAGACGTTCGGTTGTGCTTCCGCTATTGCCTCAACATCGATGCTCTCTGTCATGGTCACGGAAAACGGTGGCATGAAAGTAGACGACGCACTTGCGCTCAAACCTCAAAATATCCTTGAGCGCCTTGGAGGATTGCCTCCGCGAAAAGTGCACTGTTCTGTCCTTGGAGACAAAGCTTTGCGAAAAGCTATTAATGAGTATTTCAGACACAGCAAGCAGTTTGATCGTATGGTGATCGAGGGATCTGTCATGGTCGATCCGGACACTAGGATCACTGACCGTGATATCGAAGAAGCTGTGCTAGAAGGTGCAGACGACATGGACAAGTTGCAAAAGAAATTGAAAGTAGGTATAGCTAATAAGGATGCTTATGCTAAGGCAGAAGCACTTATGGGAAAATTCATGGAGAAATATTATGGGTAAGTACGTCATCTTCTTTCTGGTTATACTCGCGATCCTGCTGTATGCAGTCACTTTTTCTGAGAACAAAGGCAAAGTTAAGGCAAAGATACTTGGCAAAGAGAGAGATGTTTCTCTTGGCCTGCTGCTGCTAACAGCTTTCATTGATGGGGCTATTCTTAGCTTTTTGCTGTACTATCTGATCTTCGAGGCATAACGATGCATGACCCGAAGCGAAGGAGAGACATCAGCACCATATCAACAGCATCAACAGCTACTATGTGGATGATTTTGATATTGATACTTTTAAATCAGATATCGTCAGCGAATACTGTATTGATATCTTTGATATAGACGAATACCTGACTGAATAATCAAGCTTCAGGCGTTTTCCTTCCGTATTTTTACTTCCGTATTTTTTTTCTTCTTCCAGCCTTTCTGATCCATCGCATTAACTGCTGCATTTTGCTCGGCTTGTTGCTTGCTTGAACCTTCGCCCTCACCGTATTTCACATCACTTATGTACGCGCCCATTATAAATATCTTGGAGTGATCTGGGCCCGATTCGCTAATAAGCTTGTATTCCGGAGTGACATTGAATTTGGCCTGTGCAATCTCTTGGAATCTTGATTTCGAATCTACATGCAAGCCTTGCTCCAATATATCGCCAAGATAAGAGATGATGAATTTATTTATGAACTCGTGTGCTTTTTTGTAGCCTTGGTCGAGAAACATAGCCCCTATAATGGCTTCAACCGTATTTGCAAGGATATATCCTTTTTGGCGTCCTCCGGACTTTTCTTCGCCTTTGCCCAAGTATAAATATCCGCTGATATCCAGCCTTTTTGCTATCTCCGCCAAATTAGCACCTCTCACGAGTGCCGAGCGCCAATTCGTGAGTTCTCCTTCCGGGTTTCCGTAATTCTTGTATAAAAACTCAGTGACTACGAGCTCTAATACCGCATCGCCCAGGAATTCCAGTCTTTCGTTGTTTTCCGCCTTATCGTTAGCCTCGTTCACGTATGATTTATGGACAAAAGCTAAGTCCAATAGCTCTATATTCTTGAATTTGAAACCTATAAATTTCTGAAAGTCTTTGTATTTTTTATTCATATTTACTTCTTATCATGTAAAGAATGCTTATGCATTATATTGCTTAAAACGCCATTAACAAATTTGTGAGAGTTGTCGTTGCCCATCTCTTTCGCCAAATCGATACACTCGTTGATACTAACAAGTGGTGGTATATCCGCTTCATACATTAGTTCGTATATGCCGATCTCCAGTATGGCTCTGTCGATTGGTGCGATTTTATCTATCGGCCATTCAGGTGCAGCCGCCACTATCTCTGCCTGTATTTGCTCCAGATTGTCCAAAATCCCTTGTAGCAATTTGCGTGGGAACTCCGGTTCGCTTATCTGCGTCCCGAACTCATCCATCAGATACGCCAAAATCTCCATCGGCTCTCCACCCCTGAATTCCCAGGCGAATATAGTTTGCACAACTATAGTTCGAGCTATATGCCGATGACTTGCCATTGTTTTAAGGTGCTTTTATGTTTTACGCCTTGATCTTTGTGATCTTCTCTTTGCTTCCGCCACTCTTTACGATCTGCTCGTTTTTGTACTGACCGCAAGCTTCACATACGTGGTATGCACGAACTTTCTCGCCACACGAAGGGCAAGTGGTTAATTGGATTTTGTCAGTCAGCTTTGATCTAACGATATTAGCAAATGATTTGTATCTTCTGCTGGTCCTCGACTTACAGAGTTTCTGCTTTGGTACTGGATGCTTAGCCATTGTATAGTTGGTAGTTAGTAGTTAGTAGGAATTAGTCAGAAGCAAGTAAGGAGTAGAGAGTGTCGTATCATCTGATCAGATCTCTTAGCCCTGACAGGAGCTTTTGACTCGTGTCACTTGTATCGCAGCCGCACGTTCTCTCGTTTAAATCAGCTCCGCATTTCAGACATAGGCCCTTACAGCTTTTAGAGCATACCTGAGAAGTTGGGAAATGCAAGAGAATTTCCTGCCTGAGCATCTCTGTTAAATCGATCTCCTGGTGTTTCATATCCGCCATGAATATATCAGCCTGATCCGCTTCCATATCGTAGTGTGGCGGTTTTTTGAAATAGAATATGCGTTCCGCCTCCGACACTCGGACATGGTGTTTATACTTCTTAAGGCATTTGTCGCACTGTGCGTCTACTTTTGCCTCTATGTTTTGGACAAAGACGTTTACCCCTTCCTCAATACGCATAATCTCGATATGCATACCATCTATATCGTGCTCTTGCGTATAGCCCGTCTCCTTGTTTTGAAAATCCTGTATTGAAACTTTCATATTTCCATTATATCTATTATATTCTGGCTATGAAAGATACTAATTGGATAGAAATTTCGCAAGAGGCTCTGATGCATAATATTAAGCGGTTCCGCTCGATTGTCGGGTCTGATGTGCTTTTGTCCTGCTGCGTGAAAGCTAATGCTTATGGACATGGCTTAGTTCAGGCTGCCAAGATAATACTAGCCGGTGGCGCTGATTGGCTTGATGTAAATTCTCTGTACGAAGCGCAAACCCTGCGAGAAGCCGGAGTTGACGCTCCTATCTACGTCATGGGTTACATGCCTTTGTCCGAGCTTGAGAAGGCAGTCGATTTAGACCTGCGGCTAGTAGTATACAATCGAGAAACTATTGAGAGGCTGGAAGCGATCGGCAAACCGATCAAAGTACACCTCAAACTTGAGACCGGGAACAATCGCCAAGGCGTGCGAGAAGAAGACTTGGGCGACTTTGTAGACCTGTTTGCGAGTACAAAATTTGTACAACTTGAGGGCGTTGCTACGCACTTTGCGAATATCGAAGACACTTTGGATCATAGTTTCGCTATGAAGCAGCTTGAGAAGTTCGAGCGTATGGCCTCGAAGTTCGATGTGAAATTACGGCATTGTGCGAATAGCGCAGCTATTATGCTTTTCCCAAAAACTCATTTTGACATGGTTCGACTCGGCATATCAGCTTATGGTATGTGGCCATCTAACGAGACACGCGTTGCTGTTCAGAAAGAGTCTGGTGCAAATATTGAATTAAAACCTGTGCTGACCTGGAAAACTATCATTGCTCAGGTCAAGGACGTTCCATCCGGTGAACACATCGGATACGGATGCACTTCAAAGGTTAGCCGCGATTCGAGAATCGCTATTCTACCTGTCGGATATTACGACGGCTATGACCGTGGGCTGTCAAATCAATCGTACGTTCTGATTCGAGGGCAGAGAGCTCCTCTGCGTGGACGAGTTTGTATGAATATAATAATGGTTGACGTTACCGACATCCCTGATGCTCAAGTCGAAGACGAGGTTGTTTTGCTGGGATCTCAGGGTGATGAGAGAATTTCCGCAGAACATCTTGGAGAACTTATTGGAACTATAAATTACGAGGTTACTACTCGAATCAATGAACGTATTCCCAGAATAGTTGTATGACACTTTTTGAGTTAAATGACGAAGAGCTGCGTGACCCGAGAGATTTTGGGTTTTTGATTGAGCCACTCTATTACAAGCAAGGTCTGACAGATAGGGATAATGTTCTTGTGCGAGAAGGCGTTTTAAAAAGATTACAGACAGCAAGGAGCAGATTGCCGGAGGGCTTAAATTTTAAGATTTGGGATGGATACAGAGACTTAAGGACACAAACCGTTCTATACGTAGGCTTGTACAAAAAAATTATACGCCGTCGCCCGCTTCTGACTTACAAAGAGGCTCAAAAGGAGGTTGAAAAATTCGTAGCAAGGCCTAGTTTTGCTTTCGAAAGGCCCTCCCCGCACAATACCGGCGCCGCGGTGGATTTGACGCTAGTCGATCGCAATGGGCAAGAGCTCGATATGGGGACTTTCTTCGACCATTTTGACATTGAATCTTATACTAAGCATTTTGAAGATTCATCGGAAGGATCCAAAGAGTATAAATGGCATATGAATCGTATGATCCTATATTCCGTACTGATCGGCGAAGGATTCTTCAATTTCCCTGATGAGTGGTGGCACTACAGTTACGGAGACGTATTTTGGGCAGATGAATTTGAGGAAAAAGCACTTTATGGGAGTGCAGAGATTTGATCTAGCTTACAGAGTTTTTATGTTGTTTTACTTTTTATGGAGTATCTCCTACAAGCATCTTTGTAACACCTTCCGGGATCTCCAATCTCTCCATACGAAGAAGCTCGCGAATTCTATCTATCTGCTGACTTATTCCATCTCTGTCGTAGATATTTAGGAAGTGATATCTTAATCTACCTGCCGGTTTCTTCTGATAAATTTGTGCGTAATTTATTATTAATATCCCGCCCGGTCTTAATATGCGAAGTGCCTGCCTGAATATTTCTGTTTCTAGGTCTCGATATGCCGGGCTATCTAAGTCCCCAAAGACTCTTCTGTGTTTGTAAACTAAACTTGGAGATGTTTTACCTGCTTCATCATGTCCAATGACGAAATTTATATTTATCACATCTTCTGAAGTGTCTTCAACCACATCGAGCGCCCCTGGTTGACTTATGTCCAGCTGCCTGAATTTCCATTCTTCTGACCTACCATTACCATCTTCATCTACAATCGGAAATCTTCTATCTATCCCTGTGACATCACAACCTATTGCATGCAATCCTCTGCACAAATCAGGAGCGTGTCCTTTCTCATCATCACTCCTATCCCTTGTTTCACTCCCGCATCCTATATCCAAAAAACTTAAAGCTCTCATCTTTCCAACGTCTATCAAAGGTGGCCAGTCAGTGTATGCATGACATATCGTCGCCATACGTTCTGCAGCCCTTAGAGCAGCACAACTTCCATATTCCCGACTGACTTCATTTTCTAATCGACGTATATCTATTGTTGTTGCGTTACCTGGTCCAGTCCCAAGAAATCCAGCTATTGCCGATGTTGCAGGTTCTGGTATCTGATTGGTGACATCTATCATTGAAAAATCCTCTCTTACGACATGAACACTTGAGCTGGTCCTAGGCAACCCATCATCTCCCAATACAGCTGCTGTTGTCTCTGTTAAATACGGTGGTTGCAATACCATTTTTAGATTTTACGACAAAATAGAGTTTATTTAAGCACATTTAGAGTGCTGCGTCAAGACTTTGACGGTTCCATTTCCAGAGCTATTCTTTGCGCTTCGGACAGTCCCATGGACAGTTTATGGTTTAACGCCATGATCTGAGTTGCCATCCATCTGCCTATCTCATCTAACAGTGTTTGCTGTCCGTCTTGTACGATTATGCCTTCCGTTATTTCCATCTCAGCACTCTGTGGCGCTTGGCCGTGTTCCATAGCAAAGAATGTCGCTCTTATCGTATCTCCTTCGATTTGTATAGTTATTGTCCTTTTTCGTACCGGATTCTCGTGGTCATTCAAGTCTATAGTGGAGTGAGCTCCAAGATATGATGGGAAGTAAACATTGTATAGACCGATTTTAACTTCGTTTAAAGCCCCTGCCACCAATACTCCCGCTTCGAAAGCGCTGCTGTATAGATCTGTTAAAGACTTGCTGGCTTGTAATATTTCCGCCACACACAGAGTGGGATTCACGTCATTATATTCAGCGCTCATAGTTTTCTTGAGTTACAGGTTCTCGATCTTATCGGCGACAAACTCTGATGTCAAACAAAGAATTGGCTTTTGACGAGATTAGTTCTATCCTAATGGCGTATTTTCTAAAATATCGTTAAAGATGATAAAAATAGGAATCGTCTTCGGGGGGCGTAGCGGTGAGCACGAGGTGTCTCTCGTTTCGGCGTCAAACGTCATCAAGGCTCTGGATCCCGAAAAATACGAAGTTCATCTCATTGGTATTACCAAGGATGGCAAGTGGGTTTTCGGTGCAGATAGCCTTAAGGCTCTCAAGAAAGGCAGCTCTGAAGGACTCGATGAAGGAGACATAATGGGTAGACTCTCTGAACTTGACATTGTATTCCCCGTTCTGCACGGACCTTATGGCGAGGATGGCACTATTCAAGGACTACTGGAGATTGCGAATATCCCTTACGTCGGTTGTGGCGTGATGGCGAGCTCTATTGCTATGGATAAACTTATGACAAAAGCTGTCTGGGAACAGGCTGGGCTTCCACAAGTACCTTATACGTCTGTTATGAGACATGACTGGGAGGCGTCACGCGATACGACTGCGGTGATGACTAGTCTCGAATATCCCGTTTTTGTAAAACCCGCTAATATGGGATCAAGTGTTGGCATTTCCAAAGCAAAAGATGAGGATGGCTTGCGTCAGGCTATCGACCTAGCTATCAGGTTTGATCGCAAGGTTGTAATCGAACAAGGCATGGATATTCGAGAGATAGAGGTTGCTGTCCTTGGCAACGACAATCCCGAGATTGGCGAAATCGGAGAGGTTTTGGTTGGAGGTGAGTTTTATGATTTTAACGACAAATACGTTGACGGCAAATCTTCGACTCAGGTTCCGGCCGACCTCACCAATGAGCAGAGGACTGCCGCACGCGAGTTGGCTATACAAGCTTTCAAAACCATTGATGGCTCCGGTATGGCTCGCGTCGACCTATTCCTCACGAAAGATGGCAAGTTTTACTTGAATGAGATCAATACGATCCCAGGTTTTACATCAATAAGCATGTATCCAAAGATGTGGGAAGCTGCCGGCACCCCTTACCAGCTGCTGATAGACCGACTTATTGGTCTTGCGCTTGAGAGGCACAATGAGAAATCCAGAAACCAAATCGTTTTTGAATCAGGAAGCGATTGGTATCAGGGGTGATGAATGGATGATTTCGTTTGCAGCAGCATTGACTTTTTCGCGATTATATTGGAGAATTACTCTCTATGAACACTTCAAAAAGATTAAAATCTCTTCTAATTAAAGCCGGTCTCAAGCCAGATGAGGCGTCTTTGTACCTTTTTGTCTCCGAGAATCCGGGATGTTCTATAGCGGATGTTTATAAACGTGTTGGGATTTCGAAATCCAGCGCGTATAGAGCTTTTGAGAGCCTACGCAGCTTGGATCTTTTGAACACTGATGCTGAGGCGTGGAAAACCAATCTCAGTGCCATTTCACTTACTGGCCTTATCCGCAAACTAGAGGGGCAGCAACGAAATAGGCAGAGACTCATATCTGATTTGAAAACTTTTAATAATGTTTCAAGAATTGCCGGCAACTCGAAGATTTCTGGCATTGAATCTCTTGAAGGCGAAGCGGTTTATCAGAAATATTTGGATCTATCTCAAATGGCTTTCGACACTGATCTGGTCTATGGGAATTGGGAACCTTTTAATAATCGTGGTTCGCTTGTCTCGCTTGAGAAAAATTTCATCAACAATAGAGTGAAAAAATGGTGGCAACTGCCTCCTGGTTCTTACTGGTGATGGGCCTAATACGAAAGAGATTACAGATTATGATTGCGACGAAAATCGCATCACTAAGTTCCGCAAACCGAACTACGATAAAAAGCCTGTCTGGATCAATGCTTTCGAGGGAAACAACTTCGTATATATTTGGAATCTGGATGATACAGGCAATATCAATGCTACATTTATCGACTCAAAACCTGTTTCCGAGTTTTATAAGGAGTTTATTTATTCTCAATCTGCGTAGTTGTTTTCCCAACATTTCGGGAATTATTTAACGGATTTATACGGCATAAATATTGCCGTTTTTTCGCATGTGCTCGTGGATAAATGCACGAAGTGTGATGTACCATTCTAACATGCAGAATTTATACGCTTACCGCAATGAGAGGTCATTCCATAAACGCACTTGTGACAAATGCGGCAAATCTGTGGTTTCAATTTTCCCACAGGACTCAGTATACAAGGCATATTGCAATGATTGCTGGTGGCATGACCAATTTGATCCGCTTGCGTCTGGGCGTGATTTCGACTTCCAGAAGCCTTTTTTCGAACAGTTTGACGAGCTGCTTAAAGCCACTCCTCTTGTATCCCTTGTGATTGGGGACAGCCAGAATTCCGACTACACCAACTATGCCATGTGGAACAAGAACTGCTACATGGTCTCCAGCTCTGATTACAATCAGGACTGTTTTTATTCCTCTTATATTTTCAGATGTCGAGATAGTGCTGATTGTATTTTTACAAGCGACTGCGAGCTATCTTATGGATGTGTGGATACGAAGAAAAGTTACGGTAGTGTTTTTGTTCAGAACTGCAGTTCGGTCAACAATTCCTTGTTCTGTTATGCATGTAGGAACTGTGAGAATTGTATCGGCTGCGTGAATCTAAGGGGACAAAAGAATCATATTTTCAACAAGCCTGCGACTTTCGAAGAGGTCGACAAACTCAGAAAGTGGCTCTTTGACAGCCGCATTAATATCAGGCGTTTTTTTGATGACTTCCAAAAATTCAAAATTAAGTTCCCACACAAGGCTGCTGAGATGGAGAGCTGCGACAACTGTACTGGCGACCGTCTTGTCAGGTGCAAGAATCTTGATAACTGTTTTGACATGGTTGAGTCCGAAGACTGCCAAAACTGTATTCTCGGCATAGGGGCAAAAGACTGTACAAATAGTATTGGCGTACCTGATGCGGAGCTTTGCCATCAAGTCGTTGGATGTCCTGGCAATTACGGCATACGAAATTCCGTCCTTATATGGCCCAAATCCAGCTACCTCGAATATTGTTTGTTCACGCGCGCCAGTCATAACTGTTTTGGCTGCGTTAGTTTGCATAAAAACGAGTTTTGTATCTTGAACAAGCAGTATACCAAAGAGGAGTACTCAGTCATGGTTGATAAAATCAAAGACCACATGATAAAGACAGGAGAGTCTGATCAGTTTTTCCCTATCGCTATCTCCCCTTTTGCATATAACGAGACGGCTGCACAAGATTACTACCATTTGAGCCGTGATGAGGCTCTGGCGCAAGGTTACAAGTGGCGTGATAACTATTCTGCTCAGATCGTTGCTCCCGGCATGCCTGAGTGTGCCACTTGTGGCAAAAGCTTCAAGATAACGTCTCAGGAGAAAGCGTTATATGGCAAGATTGGCCTATCTAGTCCGGATCAATGTTGCGACTGTCGACACAATCTTCTGATGTCTATGCGTAATCCGAGGCATGTTTGGAATAGGCGATGCGGCAATTGCGGCTACGACGTCGAGAGTTCTTTTTCAGAAGACATGTCTGAGATCGTATATTGCGAGAAGTGTTATTTGAAAGTCGTCTCAAGAGGGTTGACTTAATTGTTTTATCCATTATGCTACTCCCCTTGCGATTATTTAACGTACTAGAACCATGTCTGAAAGCAATGATAGATTTTTCACGCCTACTAAAGCCCTAGTGCTTGCGCTTGGTCTACTTGGTGTATCTATTGAGATTGCCGGGAAACGACTTATGCCATCTTGTGGCTCCGAGATGCACGCGCCTTCTGCACAGACATCTTCTCGGCCTAGCATGCCTCAGTCCGCTCCTACTACGCCAGCTCCACGATCCAAAATAGTTACAAAAAATGCAGAACCTTCTTCCGGAGCCAATGCCGAATCCACCATACATACCGAACAGTTGGCTGATGATTTCGACGAAGCTCTTAGGCTAGTCAGGCAACAATTTGACGCAGCGGATGCAATACTTGATGCAGACAATACGGAGATCCAAATATTAGCGGATGCACAGGTCCTTATATTGGAGATCATGTAATCTTAGGAGGTAAAAGTGCCCCAACTCAATATCCTGTTGTTACTTATGATTTAGAGATGGGCTCGGAAGGCAACCCTAACCTTGTAACAACTTCTGTTTCAATATCCAAGGATGAGAACTCTCCACTTGTATTAACGCCGATTTCCGCTGACTTCAGCGCAAACTGTAATACAGACGGTCTCCCTGTGAAGCTATCTATAGCTTCTGTTGGTGGTGATATTGATGGCGTACAGATCCGAACTTTTGATTACTGTCTGCCTCGTACACACGAAGACGATCCCGAGAGTTTATTCACCGGATTAGAGGATTTGAATTCTGTCGTATACGACCAGGTTGGAGTCACAGACATTACTGACAGTGCCGAGAGGCTATGCCTTGATCCTTCTATCATTGATGGTAAATACGACGACGAGCAATAGCCACTTTTATTTTCCTCTTGTCTAAACCTGCTATTTTCGAGTACAGTTGATTAGCTCTATTTAGCGAATTTACACATAGATGTTCGATTTTTTTAAGAAGAAAACTACAGGTAACGCGGGACATTATTTTCTGTCTCTTGATATAGGAACGGAGTTTGTTAAGGCTCTCGTTTGTGATGCTCGCGGAAGGACTGGTGCTGTCTTGGGCTTTGGAAAGCGCCGCCAGAATCTTGGCGAAATGCAGAGTGGAGCTGTCACCGATATTTCCGGCGTTATTGAGAACTGTCGTGATGCTATTTACGAAGCGGAAAAGATGGCCGGAGTGCATGCCGAGCAGCTTATCATGGGTATTGCAGGCGAACTTGTTAAAGGAGCGACTTCCACTATCAAATACACTCGCTCAGATCCAAGCGTAAAAATCAATTTGGAAGAACTTAAGAATATAGTTCACAAAGTACAGTGGAAAGCTTTTGACCAAGTGCGCGCTCAACTTGCGTACGAAAGTGGATACAATGAGATTGATGTTAAGCTTGTGAATGCCGCCATAGTTGACGTAAGGATTGACGGATATAAGGTTTCGAATCCGGTTGGATTCCAAGGCAAGGAGGTTGTCATGAGTGTATTTAATGCTTTTGCCCCTCTTGTTCATTTTGGAGCGCTGCAAACTATTGCCGCCGAGCTGGATATGGACCTGCTTGCGATTACGGCTGAGCCTTATGCCGTTGCTAGGTGCATGGGGCATGAAGATACTGGGAATTTCAGTGCAATATTTATAGATATTGGCGGCGGCACGACGGATATTGCGGTCGTACGCGACGGTGCTGTCGAAGGGACTAAGATGTTTACTCTTGGCGGCCGATCTTTTACCAAGCGATTGGCGCAAAGTCTCAACGTTTCGTTCCAAGAAGCTGAAGAGATCAAAATCGCTTATTCTGATGGCAAACTGGAAAAGCAGTCTCATAAGATCGTGAAAGAGGCTATGCAGAGCGATTGCGAAGTTTGGCTAACTGGAGTTGCGCTGACACTAAGCGAATTTGTAAGTGTGGACATATTGCCATCTCAAATTCATCTGTGTGGTGGTGGCTCACAATTGCCCGAAATCAAAGAAGTCCTCGACTCACGTGATTGGATCAAGAATCTCCCTTTCGCAAGAAAGCCACAGATTAGCTTTCTAAAACCTAAACATGTGAGTAATATAATTGATGAAACAAAAAAATTAAAAGACGTACAAGACGTTACCCCAATGGCTATCGCCAATCTTGCATTAGAACTTGCTGGAGAAGAGAAAATTTTGACAAAAATGCTCCGAAAAGTTGTGAGGCTGATGCAGGTGTAGGAAGAATGTCAACTGTAGAATGTAAACTGTAGAATACGGACAATGACTGACCAAAACAAAAACGAAAAACAGAGTATGCCTCATGAAGATGAGGATGAAATAAAGAAGGTTGCCAAAAAAAAGGTAATCTACATTGAGCTTGATGAAGAGATAACTTCTGTCTATGACCGTGTTAAGAAGCTACAGTCACGAGACATGTATCTTGTTGTCCCTGAGCGAGCTGTACTTATTCAGAGCATTGTGAACTTAAAGATTTTACAGAGGAAACTGCACGATATCGAAAAAGAAATTTATATAATCACGACTGATCCTGTTGGCACTAAGCTTGCTTTGCAAGCCGGCATCAAGGTTTTTGATAAAATTGATGACGGATCAAGAGTCACAAGAGAAGTTTTGAATCCCGAGCTTAGGATTCAACCTATACGGGCATCTACAAATGAGTATGAAGAGTTGTCCCCTTCCAGGATGCCTTCCAAGAAGATTTCCATCTTGGACTTGATGAAGAATTTCAAACAAACGAAACGAGATTTTTCGTGGAAAACGCTTTGGGACATTAGGCACAAGTACAAGGATATTATGAAAAAGCGCAAACACCTTTCTATGCCTGGCGGACCAAATCGCAAGGCGCTTACAACTCTCGTTGTGATTAGCGTCACGATGCTCCTTATTATCTTTTACGTAGCTCTCCCCGGAGCTACAGTTTATCTTACCCCAGAGTCCAATGTACTCGAGGCTAGCGCGAATATCACACTGGCTGACGCTTATTTGAATTCTGCGGAATTGGACACGCATCCTTCTCATACATTGGCATCATATGATGTAGACACAGTAGTGGATGTGACTATCACTTATGACGCTACTGGAGAACTTTTTAGTGGTGAAAATGCGAGCGGCACTATTACGCTCTACAATGAGGCTGATTACGAGTGGAGCCTTGTGGCTTTTACTCGCCTGCAAAGTCCTGATGGAGTTATATTCCGCACACAGCAGTTTGTTACTATTCCTCCTGCAACAGCTGCCGGTCCAAGCACTATGGATGTCTCTGTCCTTGCTGATGAAAAAGACAGCGATGACAGTGTGATTGGTGATCGAGGGAATCTTGATTCAGGAACTCGTTTTATCCTTCCCGGTCTCCGTGAAGTCAGCCAATCCCTACTGTATGGTGAGAATGCAGCTCCTTTAACAGGTGGTAAAACAGTTGTAACCAAATATGTCATTCCGGAAGATTTTGATGCTGCGTATGCACGAGTAGAGTCCGAGTTAAATGCCGGCGCACAGGAGGCGCTACAGGCAGAAGTCGACGCTCTTAACAGCGAGCAAGGGTCTGATCTTGTGCTGCTGACGGGTGACTTTTCTTTTGATACTTATGACCCTGATATATACATCCCAGATGTGGAAGGTGATCAAGTCCCCAGCTTCGAAGTTACGGGCTCTATGGCAATAAGTGGAGTAGCTTACAATTACAGTGAACTTGTTAATATTCTGCGAAGCGAACTCAAACTCAAGAAAAGTCCCGAGAAACAACTTAAATCGATTGATGAATCCTCTCTATATTATGAGGTTTTTGATATAGATCGAGGTGCTAAGAAGATCAAAATCACAGCTTCTATCAAAGGTGTGGAAGAGTACGTACTTGATCCCGAGGAGGAGAGTGGCGCACGCTTAATCAAGAAAATCAAAGACCATATTGCAGGAAAATCTATTGATGAGGCCGAGGAGTATATTCAAAATCTCGAAGAAATAAATACCGTCGACATCAAATCATGGCCCGTATGGGCGCCTACTATTCCGAACGTCGTAGAGAATATCAAGATTAAGGTCGTAGAGTAGGTTCTTTTGTTTTTGTACTCCGCTAGGGCTTCGGCACTTCGTACCTGCAGAGTCGCTGCGTACAAAAACAAAAGAACTTTAAGATTTGCGTGTTTTCATCTAGAATGAGTTGGCTTTTAAAAAAAATAAATTTTCTTATGTCGAAAATAACTTCTCAATCAAAAGATTTTTCACAGTGGTATCTTGATGTTGTTAAAATTGCAGATCTTGCAGATTACTCGAAAGTAAAAGGTTGCATGGTCATCAAACCTTATGGATATGCTATTTGGGAAAACATACAGTCCGAGCTTGACCGCCTTATCAAAGAGGCAGGTGTGAAGAATGTTTATTTCCCTCTGTTGATACCTGAGAGTTTTCTCCAACGTGAGAAAGATCATGTGGAAGGCTTTGCTCCCGAGTGCGCAGTTGTAACTCATGGTGGTGGCAAAAAACTTACTGAAAACTTGGTCATCAGACCTACTTCCGAGACTATAATGTATGATACTTTTGCTGATTGGATACAAAGTCATCGCGATTTACCGCTAAAAATAAATCAATGGGCAAATATCATTCGCTGGGAGATGAGAACGCGTCCTTTCCTCCGAACCACAGAATTCCTTTGGCAGGAAGGACATACCGCACACAAGGACAAGGCCGGCGCTGATGAAGAAGCTTATCGCGCGCTTAAGATGTATGAGGATTTTGACAAAGAGTTTCTTGCCTTGCCTGTTTTGACTGGGAAGAAAAGTGATCGTGAAAAATTTGCCGGAGCGCTGTATACGTTGTCTACAGAGGCTCTTGCTCGTGACGGCAAAGCTATTCAAGCTGGAACTTCTCACAATCTCGGAACAACCTTCTCTGAGTCTTTTAATATTCAATACCAAGATGAGAATGGCGAACTTAAAAGAGTTTGGCAAACTTCCTGGGGGGTTTCTACTCGCCTGATCGGCACACTGATTGTTGTACACGGCGATGAGCAAGGGTTGAGACTGCCTCCTAAGATAGCTCCTGTGCAAGTTGTGATCGTGCCTATCTTGAAAGATGATAGCAAAGACAAAGTTCTCGCAGCTTGTAATCAAGTTGTTTCCGACCTTACAAACGTTCGTAGCGAAGTTGATGCGCGAGATACTGTCAGTCCCGGATATAAGTTTGCCGAGTGGGAGGTCAAAGGTGTGCCTATTCGTATCGAGATAGGTCCTCGGGATTTGGAGAACGGTTCTTGCGTGGTTGCACGACGTGACACCGGAGAGAAGACTACTTGCGAGCTTTCTCAATTGTTCACAGTAGTTCCTAAGCTTCTCAAAGAAATTCAAGACAATATGTTCGCCCAAGCACTAGCATACCGAGAGGAAAATACCAGATCTGCTGACACTTATGATGAGTTCAAAAAAGTTCTTGAAGAACATGGCGGATTCATTCTCTCAGGATGGTGTGGCAATGAAGATTGTGAAATCAAGATTCAAGAGGAGACCAAGGCTACAATTCGCGTCATTAAGGAAGAAGAGGTTAAGTGCAAATGTGTACTTTGTGGCAGTGATGCCAAAAACCGCGTATATTTTGCTAAGGCTTATTAGATTACTTAGTAGTTTATGAAAAATCTCGCACGCTCTATTCTTTTCTTATTCCTAATCTCGATCTTTGCATTGGCTTTCGCAAGCGATCTTGGGCCAGAGGCTTCTATAACTTCCTCCCCTAGCAAAGGCTCCCTCAGTACCGTTTTTACTTTTGATGCATCGCAGTCTGTTGACAGTCGTGGCTTTGGTTCAACCTTGGAATACAGATGGAATTTCAATGCCGGAGAAGAGTCGTGGACCGATTGGGATGATGACGCAACCGTTACTCATCAGTACACAGATGATGGCACTAAACAAATAGAGGTCGAAGTACGTGACGCCGATGGTTATACCGATAAAGCTTGGAGTCAGGTCGATGTAGACAACGAACTTTCATACGAAACGGAATTTACTGTTAGTCCGGAAGAAGGAGATACCGAGACCGTCTTTGAGTTCGATATAGACACAACCGCTAGTTATGGAACCGACTTAGACGCATTTGAGTACAGATGGGATTTTGATGATGATGGTGACTTTGATACAGATTACATAAGTTCCGAGACTATTGATCACAGCTATGGAGACAATGGTATTTACATGCCAGTACTGGAAGTGACCGCTCCTGATGGCACCACGACCGAAATTCGCGGCTATGAATATGATGGAGCGTTAAGCGGTGGCAGAATTACAGTCCATTCGTCGGACTACCCAGAAGCCTCTGCAAAAGTTTGGCCATCAAGTGGCGATGAAAACACAAGATTCTATTTCTCCGCTGAGGACTCTTTTAATGGTGATGATGAATACAGGTGGGATTTTGAAGGAGATGGCATATTTGACACAGATTGGTCGTCTGAGGAGACTGCCGATCACAAATACAGTACTCCCGGCACATATGAAGTCATTTTGCAGGTGCGAAATAGTGATGGGCTGACTGACGAGGCGCGTCTATCGATTACCATAGCAGAGGAAGGGGCAGCTCCTGATGCACAAATTCGCATTACCTCAGATACTTATCTTGCCGACAAAGATGTTGGAACTACAGCTACAGAGTTTAAATTCAATGCCTCTTACTCTTCTGATGAGGAGGACTACTCCAGCTATCTTGAAGTGAGATGGGACTATGAGGGAGATGGCGACTTTGATACCACCTGGTCTACCGAAAAGACTGCGTATCATCAATTTCTTGCAGCCGGCGAGTATGAGGTTACCTTGGAAGTGCGTGATACTGCCGGCAATGTGTCTGAAGCATCTTATGATATCCGTGTTGTTACAAATACCGCACCTTATGCATCTATCACTGTAGATAATGATGAAGCCACTTCTGGCGTCGAATTCTCGTTTGATGCAGGGGCGTCCTCTGACGATCAATATAAGTCAACTTACCTTGAAGTCAGGTGGGACTGGGAAGGAGATGGTAGTTGGGATACCAGTTTTTCTAATGACAAAACCGAGGAACATTACTACGACTCGTCTGGAACATACGACGTTATAGTACAGGTCAAAGACCCGGAAGGACAAACCGATGAATCCAGTGTTAGCGTTACTGTTCTTTCGAATACGACGCCTTATGCTGAATTTTCTGTCGACCCTGAGGAAGGGACATACTCAACTAAATTCACTTTTGATGCTTCCACCTCTTATGACGGCCAAACGGATTTTGACGACCTATGGTTCAGATGGGATTTCAATTACAACGGCAATAGCGATATTACCTATGACACAAGCTGGAATCACAGCGATACTACAACACACTATTATGACAGTGATGACGGCACAGGATATTTCACTGTAAGATTGGAAGTGAAAGATGAGGATGGAGAGGTGCAGGAAGACGTCAAGACGATCTATGTACATTGGGCGTCTCCATATCTTGATGAGCTGAGATCTCGTGGCATCATCAAGGGCTACGATGACGGCATGCGACCTAATCAGGACATTACTCGTGCGGAATTAGTAAAAATAGTTGTCGAATCTCTTGATGAGAACCTTTATGGTATGACTTATCAAGGATATTTCAGCGATGTATCGAATACTTCTTGGTATTGGAAATATTTGGAGAGAGCTTATGAGCTCGGCATTGTCAGTGGATATGACGATGGCAGTTTTGGTCCAGATGCTTCCATTAACCGCGCTGAGGCTATGAAAATTATTATTAACGGATTCGATATAGACACAGGGGGGTCTCACTCAGGAGGTGTCTTTGACGACATATCTGCCAGCGCATGGTATTTCAAATACGTTATGACCGCTTATGAAGAAAGTCTTGTCTCTGGTTATGGAGATGGCACTTTTGGTCCCGGCAACAATATGACCCGTGGCGAAGCTGCAAAAGTTGTGTGGTTGGCTATGTAATTCATGAAGTTATTTCGCTCCCGTGTCTAATCGCCCTAGGAGTCTCTTTGGCATGGCTATTGCTTCATAAGCATTAAAATGGTATAATAATACGATTTAACAAATAACAAAAACCGCAAATGAAGAAACATACTCAAATTGCAAAGCTATTAACGGCTTTCTTTTCAGGAGTACTTGTTATGACTCTGGTTGGCTCTGCTATTGCAGCTACTCCAACAGCTGTCACCCCTAATTTCACCTCGCTTAAAATCGGAACTACTTCCGCTCCTTCCACAGGTGGGATTCGTGCTCAAGGAATCATCCAAGCAGGTACTGCCATCAAGACATCTAATTTGATGCCTACATCAACATCTATTTCCGTTCTTGGTTCACTGTCTGTTGAGGACGATCTTACAGTTGCAGGTGGTATGACTGCAAATTCTTTCGGCGTTTTTTATACCGTGAACGAATATTGTAACGATGCCGCATCGTCAATTACCAACTGCACCGCCTACACATATAACAGTGCATGGAATCAGCTAGAGGCATCTTGCGATACCGGAGATACCGTTGTTGCTTGTGAAGGTTGGCCTATGAGTTCGGATGACCCTGCGTCATATTATTCTTGGGCTAATGATAGCAACAGTTGTTTTACTATGAGTGATGCGCCCGGCATACAGACTCAGGCTATTTGTTTTAGCCCTGATGGCGAAAGAACATCTACTACAACACTTGCTTCGGTGAGTTCTATTGGTGCTTCGCTTCCAACGAGCTTCTCGGACTCTGTTGATGACTATATGACCGAAGCTTATCCAACACTGACTACGTTATCTACAGTCGCAGAATTCGACAACTATCTTGATGATTATCTCAACGAGTATGTCACCACCGAGCTTGATACCATATTGGTAGACATGGGATATGTAACAGAAACAACGTTTGATACCTACATTGATACTTACAACTTTGCAACTCAATCATATGTAAATACCAAGCTTCCATCATCAACCACTTTCCCTAGCAGGTAAAATATATATCAGTAACAATGTTTAAAGAGCGCTTGTCGTAATTATGGCAGGCGCTTTTTTTATTGCGCGATGGCCGCCATGCACGTCTCTTGATCGTATGCGTCAGTAAGCTCGCTGCACTTATCCTGATTTCCTGATGCCACAGCTTCCTCGTATACAAACTTCTGCTGGCAAGTGTCTTTCAAATCCGAATCTGTCAAAGAGTCACAGTCAGCTACGGAGGAATCTTCCTTACTTAGTATTTCGATATAAGAATTGAGTTCCGCCTCGAACTCTGCGTCTACAGGATCAGGTTCGTCTGCTGCGGACTCTTCCAAAATCTCTTCTATTTCTTCGTCGGTCATCTCTTCACCATCATCATCCTTATCTTTGAGCCAACATCCTGACATCGTAAGAATTGAGACAACTCCAAAAATAGCTATAAGTTTTTTCATTTTGTTTTTTTGTTTTAATGATAGAAATCCGCCTTTTAATTTACTATACTTGAGCCCCTTTTTAAAGTCTATCTGTTCACATAATGCGTATTTTTATTAAAACACTCGGTTGTCGTTCAAACAGATACGAGTCCGAAAAGCTGATTGATCAGCTCGCTTCTCGTTCTCATTCTATCGTTGCTGATCCGGAGGATGCCGATGTTGTCATCGTTAACACCTGCACTGTCACACATGTTGCCGATCGTAAGTCGAGGCAAGAGATTTATCCATACCTTGATAAAAAAGTTATCGTGTTTGGCTGTGGCCCGCGTGTCTCTGAGAATGCTTATCAAATCGATGGTGTCGATTTAGTTGCGCAAGATCCTGCCGAAATTCTTGAGTTCCTTGGGGATGGAGAATCGGGAGGCATTGATAATGTTTTGGTGACCAGATCTAATCTCAAAATCCAAGATGGATGCGAGAATTATTGTACGTACTGCGTGATCCCTTTCGCACGTGGTAAATGCGAAAGCAAGCCATATGATGAAGTGCTTTATGATGCTTCCAGGCTGATTATTGGAGGATCCAAAGAGCTTGTACTTACCGGTATAAATATTGGCGAGTGGCAAGATAATGGCATGGATTTCTGGGACCTCATGTTGATTTTATTAGCAGAGCTGCCAGCTAGGATAAGAATCAGTTCGCTAGAGCCGTTTGTCTTTGACGAGAGAGTTGCCGAAGTGCTTTCCCATCCTAACTTCTGTCGTCATCTCCATATCTGTGCACAATCCGGCTGCGATAGTGTTCTTAAAAGGATGGGACGTAATTATAGTACATCTGATTTCAAAAAGTTGATTGCCGATATACGTGACGCTTCCCCTGACATTGCGGTTACAACAGATATCATCACCGGCTTCCCCGGTGAGACCGACGTTGAACATAAGCAAACTTTGGATCTGCTTTCGGATATTAATTTCGCAAAAATACATACCTTCAGATATTCCAAAAGAGACGGTACTCCAGCCGCAAAAGCAAAAAACCAAATCCCGTATGTTATCAAGGTTGAGCGCTCACGTGAGATACGCGACCTATCCGACAAGATGCGTGGATCGTATAAAGAGAAGTTCGTAGGCTCCACACAGTCAGTACTTTTTGAACATCAAAAAGATGATGTCTGGGTCGGCACTACTGACAATTACCTGCAAGTTGAGGTTGTGAGTAAATCCAAGCTGAGATACGAGCTCAAGAATGTAAGGCTCGGCATGCTGAAAAGCAGTGGCAGATTTAAAGGCAGAATACTTGGGTAGGACTTAGGATTTAGGACTCAGGGATTAGTGAAAGGAGTTTCTTTTCAGGTAGGACCTAGCCCTTAAATCCCGAGCTGTTTCTTGATGTCATCAACTTGCCCTTGCTCAGCGTGGCTACGGTTCTCTTGTTCGTACATAAGCTCAATGTCTTGCCAATCTTGCCTGTGCTCATCCTCAAGCTTCTTAAGTTGCGCTGCGTGTTTTGGTGACAGTTCAATGAATTTGTCCTTTTCTTCCTCGAGAATCTTGATAAGTTCATCTACCTGTTCTTGTCTAAGCTTAGGTATGGAATCTACGATTCTTTTCTTCTCATCTTTTGTAAGAGATATAGATCCTGCAAGAAGTTTAATGAAGTAGTTCTCATCAAAATTCAAGCTGTGTAGTGGAATTTTCACAGTAGTTTTGAACGTATTCATATGATCCCAGAATCTGTAATTAGCAAGAGCTGGGTCAACTTTTGGTCCAAAACCGCCTGATGCTCCCGCACCGAATCCTCCTCCGAATCCTCCAGCCGGTGGCGGATTGTAAGTCCCGAATCCTCCAGCTTGGGCTGGTGGCGGTGGCGGGGCGTAAGCTCCAAATCCTCCAGCTTGGGCTGGTGGCGGTGGTGGGGTGTAAGCTCCAAATCCTCCAGCTTGGGCTGTAGGTGATGTTGTAGGTGCTGGTGCAGCCGGTGCTGCTGGCGGTGCGTATGATCCAAATCCTACTGGCGCTGGCGGTGCTGGTACTGGTGCTGGTGCAGTCGGTGCTGCTGGCGGTGCGTATGATCCAAATCCTACTGGCGCTGGCGGTGCTGGTGGTGTAGGTGTAGCCGGTGCTGCTGGCGGTGCGTATGATCCAAATCCTACTGGCGCTGGCGGTGCTGGCGTAGGTGCTGGTGCAGTCGGTGCTGCTGGCGGTGCGTATGATCCAAATCCTACTGGCGCTGGCGGTGCTGGTACTGGTGGCGTAGGTGTAGTGACTGATGTATTATCAGTGGCCGAACTTCCTGCCGCCCCTCCTTGATTTCCTTGTAAAAAAGTTGGAGGAGTATAGGCGCCGTTGTCGCCTCTACCATTACCATTATTTGATCCCTGACCTGTAGGGTCTGTATTATCCATGTAAGATACTTAACTTAAGTTTGTTTAGTATTATCAAAAAGAATTCTACAGTCAATTACATTCTCATATTAAATTATACCACGAAAGTCCTCGGGAGTCCATAGCCTTATACTAGGTTTCTCAATGTTTTCGATTATACTTAAGCGCAATTTATTCTACTAATAGACCTGATGTCAGGATATCATAAACGCCTTGAATCCGAGAAAATCCCTAAGCTTCTGTTTCAACAGTCTCTTCCTGCAACGATCGGACTTCTTGTAATGAGCCTTTATAATGTTGCGGATACTATCTTCATCGGTCATAGTGTCGGGACTTTGGGTATTGCCGGTCTTGCTATCGCTTTTCCGATACAGATGATTGTTATGGCACTGGCTCAGACGGTCGGCATAGGCAGTTCCTCTATCATTTCTCGAGCTTTGGGATCAAAGGATTTCAAAAAAGCTGAGCGAGTCTTGGGCAATTTTTTCTCGCTTTCTATGTTAAGCGGTCTTCTTCTTACCATTGTAGGTCTTTTGTTTACAAAGCCGATCCTGTCACTGTTTGGTGCGACTGAAACTATCCTCCCTTATGCCGCCGAGTACATGAGCACTATTTTCCTTGGTACTCTTTTTATATTCTTTGCGATGGGAGGCAATAGCATAATCAGAGCAGAGGGAAATGCTAAGTTTGCAATGATGGTTATGATGATGTCGGCTGGCGTCAATGTTGTACTTGATCCAATATTTATTTTTGGACTTGATATGGGTATCAAAGGCGCTGCAATAGCTACTGTGATTGCTCAGTTCTCAGCTGCTGCGTGTGCTGTTTACTATTTTGCTACGGGAAGGAGTGGCGTTTATATCCATTTTAAAAATCTTGCTCTAAAATTACGGACTGTGAAAGAGATCTTTGCTATCGGGGCTGCGTCTCTCGGAAGACATGTCGCCGGTAGCGCAATGGCGATTGTTATTAATCACTCACTAGCGATTTATGGTGGCGATATTGCCATTGCTGCGTTTGGCGTAGTCAATCGCATCTTTATGATCGTCATGATGCCTATGTTTGGACTGGTACAGGGCTTGCAGCCTATTTTGGGATACAACTATGGAGCCAAAGATTACGGCCGCGCAAAACACGTTACAAAGCTCTCTATGAAGGTTGCTACTGTCATGTCGATGATAGGTTTTGTTTTGCTCCTGATATTTGCCGAGGTGCTTGCCAAAGTATTCAGCTCCGATGCTGAGCTGATTAACTTAGCTACATATGCAACAAGAATTATTGTCATCATGTTGCCTTTTATCGGTTTTCAAGCAATTGCCGGCGGTTATTATCAAGCAATAGGAAAAGCTGGGCCCGCTTTCTTTTTATCAATACTAAGACAGGTTCTGTGCTTGCTTCCATTTGTGCTGATTCTACCGATATTCTACGACTTAAACGGCGTATTCTTTGCGTTCCCTGCCGCCGATGTAGTGTCGGTTTTAATTACAGCCGCCATGATGCAAGTCGAGATGAAGAGATTGTCCGTCTAGTGCCTGTCCACACTAATCAAAAAGCTTGGAGTACTCTCTTTTACCTCTGGTCTTCCAGTAGCCTTTTTGGTAAGCGTATCCAACAATCAGAGGAACTACGGTAGTAGCTTCCGCGTATACCATTTGCTCGTATGTTGTATCTACTTTGCCCCATGAGCTCGCTTCTTTCAAAGTCGAACTCGAACATGCTCCGTCACGTACGTCTGCGACTGTTATTTGGATAGCATATTTATGCATCGGTACTTCTTTCCCAAGCAGCTCTGCGCAAACAACTGTATCTTGCGCAAAGTTTTTTGGAACTCCACCACCGATCATAAATAATCCCGAACCTCCAGCTTCCATCTTTACCTCCGTAAGTTCACGGAAATCTCTAACGGAATCTATAGTGACGTGTTTATCTGGACTACCTACTTGATGCAGTACCAATCCAAATCCCGCACTTGAGTCGGAGAAAGCCGGACAGAATATTGGCACATTATTCTCGTATGCTACTTGTATTAGCGATTCTTTTTTCTTTGAATGCTTAACTAAATATTTGCCCATCTCTTTGATAAATTCTCGTGACGAATATGGTCTTGGCTCAAGACTATCTGCGATTTCTTTCACAGTTTTGTCACATGTTTGTAGTTCGCCCTCATCTATATATGTATCGTATATACGATCTATATATAGGGCCCTTAGTTCGTTATCGTCTACGTACGGACTGCCCTTGTAATGTTTGAATCCAAGTGCTTCAAAAAAATCCATATCCACTATACTTGCGCCGGTTGCGACTATTGCATCTATCATTCCGTATTTCACCATGTCTACATACACCTGCATACATCCTCCAGCGCTTGTACTACCGGCAAGAGTCAGTATATTGGCCGCCCCTTCCTCACGAATCATCATATTCAAAATATCGGCGGCACGGGCGGTATCACGGGATGTGAATGACATTTCGCGCATTGCATCGATGATTGAAGCCGCATCGATTTTTGAGATATCGATATGCTTTACAACGTCTTTTAGCAGATCTTCTTTTTTCATTATTTATTTATTTAAGTAGTAGGCCATCGTCTTATATATGAGTTTTGCAGCCAGAAAATCCGGTGCTTTGTTATCCGCATGCGGGCATAGTTCAACGACATCGAACCCGATTATATTCTTGTGTTTGGCAACTTGCTTTAACAAATCATTAACTTGATACCACATTAGTCCTCCCGGTTCCGGCGTGCCTGTCGATGGCATTTGCGAATGGTCAAATACGTCCAAGTCTATTGTGATGTAGACATCGTCTTTGAGCTTACTGACAACATCGCTGATCCAATTTTTGTTCTCCTGGATGTCATGTGCGAAAAATACATCACCCAAGTTATCTCTTTCACTTGCGTCCATGCTTCGTATTCCCACTTGTACAACGCTTGCTACTTCTTTGGCGCGCGCCATTACGCAAGCATGATTGCATTTTGATCCATGATATTCATCCCTCATGTCTGAGTGAGCATCCAGTTGCAAAACCGAGAAATCTTTACCTTGGTGAGCTCTCATCGCACCTATACTTACAGAGTGTTCGCCTCCTACGACGCAAACCAATTTGTTTGCCGTCAGGTGCTTTGATACTTGCTCTTCCACTAGCTCCGACAGTTCATCAGGCGTGCCGTCACAATTAATGGGAGCGTCGGTAAATATTCCCTCTTCGCATGGCTCAGAATCTGTCTCGATATCATATAGCTCCATATTCATTGACGCCTCAATGATCGCGCCTGGACCTTTGTCCGCTCCTTTGATCCATGTGCTTGTACCGTCGTAAGGAACCGGCAAAATGACAAACCTTGAGTTACTGTACATACTCAATTCTGGCGGTAATCCGCCGAAGTTTATATTATCCTCCATAGCTGGTACTACTGGTTAAGTATCGGATATTCGTAACTCGTGAAGCAAAGTGCAACAAGTGCCGTACCATGCTTCTTCTTCACCATAAAACTCTCCGTATTGAGAGTGATGTCTCTCATTTCGTAATCATCTGAATATCCGTTGGTATATAGTTCTTGCAAACTTAAGTTCAAACTCTCTGTTGCCTCTTCTACCGGCAGCTTACCATTGTATTCACATACCAAGCCTCCGTACTTATCACCGCTTTTACGATCATATAGCCATCCATAGATAATACCCGCTGTTGCCCTCTCTCCGGCCGACGAATCGGCTGCTGCAACTATCGCCTCCATAACGCATCCGTGAACTAATTTCTCCGGCCTCTCTATCAAGTTCGCAATGCCGGGCAAGATTGATGAATAAGACATCATATTGCACATCTCTATCCTCGCAGCATGAAGAGCAAGATGGTAAGATCCCGCGTGTACTGTTATATCACTTTCACCGGTGCCTTTTGCAATGAAATAATCCTTTGGTATTCTGTTCCCTATTACAAGACTAGGTATCCTATTGCTTTTTAGAATATTCTGCTGTTGCCTCGATAGTAGGGGTGGAGTTAGATTAGTCATCTCTTTTATAGGAGGAGGAGTTTTTTAGGCTCCCATAAAAGGAAATAAAATGCATAAAAACTGAGCCGATTCTATTTACTTTATTCGGTGCGGTCAATACGTTTTTTTTAAAAAAAATTATAAAAAATCTTCCGCCTTGATAACGGCTTAAATAAGCCGTTATTTCGCTATTGCTTTTTTTTTAAAAAGTAAGATAATTTCCTCGGTTTCAAATAACCTAACAAAAAAACAAAAATGCCAGCAAAAAAGAAAGCTACTCCAAAGAAGAAAGTAGCAAAAAAGGCAGCCCCAAAGAAGGCTGTTAAGAAAGTTGTTAAGAAAACAGTTAAGAAAGTAGTCAAGAAAGCTGCTCCTAAGAAGAAGGTTGCCAAGAAGGCTCCTGCGAAAAAAAGGAGATAGTTTTTCTATCGTTAGTTCATTCACAAAACGATCTATGCAAAACGATTGCCGTTGTGGCGCTGGATGCGAAGATTGCGTCCGTTGTGAGTTCCCACAGTGCGAGTGTTACTGCGACTTAATGGATGGTTCTGATGACGATGAATTAGAAGAAGACGACTATTAAATATCAAAAAGCCCCCCCCCATACATGAGAGGGGTTTTTTGTTTGTGGATATAGTGCGACTTATCTTTATTAATATGATACAATCTAATTAATATATTTTAAACCCTGCCTCCATGTCAGATGATCAAGTCACAGGATGGTGTATGAAGTGTAAAGCCACCTGCCCTATGGTGGACACAACAGAAGTCAAAATGAAAAATGGTCGCCCAGCTATGAAAGGTTCTTGCGGCACATGTGGTTGTGGAATGTACAAGATTTTGTCTACAAAGAAGTAGATTGAAGTTTTGAGCTAAGTATTAAAAACTCTCGTGGCGTAGACTATATTTATGCCATGGGAGTTTTTTTGATTTGAGGAATCTCTAAAACCATTGAACAAAATTCAATAAGTGGTATATTTCTGACTAATATATCCATTTTTGATATGGGAAAATCACAGCTTAAGGCGACTATTCTCAGTACGATGGGTTCGGGGGATGTTGCTTTTATTGACGATCCGAATCAAGATCCTCGACTTTCTAGGATGGAACGATTGAGGCCATGGATAACTCCAAGTAATGTCGTTGGTAATGCCGATTATTTGGCTCGTCTTATGCTGACAGGACGCAATGGAGTACATAGTCCTGCGCCACCACGCAACGGCCACAACGCTTCACATATTGTAGTGCCTGGCTACGCATCTGCGAATAGGGTCTTCCGCCCATTAGCCAGCATGGTGCCCGGTATGTCTACCTCTACTAATTACGAAGAGCCACGATTCCGTAGTCCTCTTCCAGCTGATGATGCAGCCGAAGAGTTGAGGCGTGAAATTAAAAGCAGAGATGATGAAGTGATCAATTTAGTTTGTCATAGTAGAGGCGGTATACTTGCTGTACTTGCATGCGACAGCCTTGACGATGATACGCGCGCAAGGATTGGTCGTATTGTTACATTAGGGACACCGTGGCAAGGTGCGCCTGTGGCACATCTGGTTGGTCTGGTAAGGCAAGACTCTGCCCTACGGGAACTGTCGCCCGGTAGCGACTTTCTAACACGCCGTTTAGCTGCTGTCAGTGACGACACAAGAGGCAGAGTAATCTCCGTTTCTTCTACTGATGACAAGATAGCTTCTTGGAGAAATTGTATTCTCGATAGAGCAGCATTAAATGTATTACTG
>Ga0210027_1000618_pt1 | contig 35769 bp, 32 predicted proteins | sample CryGeymeta201510_FD_183978 | JGI IMG/M metagenome (GOLD analysis project Ga0210027, IMG submission 183978) | Groundwater microbial communities from Crystal Geyser aquifers in Utah, USA - Crystal Geyser metaG 2015-10 (SPAdes) (version 2) | ecosystem: Environmental > Aquatic > Deep subsurface >...
GACCGATGGTGTAAAAACCTGCCGGTGTGCGTTGCAGAGGATTATTCATAGCGGCAATAACTACACCGGAAGCGGATGGTGTCGAAGGGTTGACTGCTGTATCTGAGCCGGGCGCACCGGCTCCACATGCTGAAAGTGCCAGAAGACTGATTGCGGTAGCTGTAATTTGAAGTGAGTTGGCACGCATGGCAGACCTCCTGTGAAACCATTTTCTTGATGGTTAGAAGGGTATGCCTGTTGTTTGTAATGCTTATGCCAGTTTTGTGTGAAACTGTGCAATGATGTGTAAAATTGAAGCGTTGATTACATACTTTGTTAAATTAACCTGCTCAGTGAATTAAGGAATGAAGGTAAACGGTTGACTGCTTACCTTATGAGACAGATAGCGGTCCAGATACCATAAGTCGGGTTGAGAGATGTTGAAGCCGGAAGTAGGGTCTAGAAGAAAAAGATGCACCGTAACAGTAGCTGTTAGTCCCTTGATGAGAGGTGAAAAATTGGCAAAAGAGACAGGTAATATGAGGATTTGACTAGGGGCAAAGTTATAAATTTTCCAGGACTTATCGATGCCTTGTGAAAACTCGACAATGTAACCGCTCCAAACAGGCGATGAATTCCAGTCTGTCCAGGCCACCTGAATCAGAGATGCCTGCGTGATGACAGGAGCACCATAAAATGTTGGTAAAGTTGCAAAAGATGGAGGCGTTAGCGGCTGGGTTAAAGCCGGTGCAGCAACTCGCTGCCATGCAGTACTTTTCGCAGCATACGGATCAGTGATTTCGATACGCCGAATATAACTTGTTGCATTCGCAGCTGGCCAAATGGAAATATTGCGCTGATTGTTGGGAAGCACCTGTTTGTCATCGTGCGAAACCAGTGCGTAAATGTCGCCGGGCGCAAGGGCGGTGCCGCTAATCGCAGCAAATACATCATCACGAATATTTTTTATGCCTGAAAATCCACTGGGTACTGAGGCAATAGTGATATAGTCACCTTGCGGAACGACTGGTGGCTCGAGCGCAGGGTCAGTAATGGCAGTATTCAGCGGCGTAGCCATGCTGTGGCCACTGGTGACGCGCGAAATTAGAAATCCATGGTCAGTCTTCGGTGTGACTTGTGCAGTGTCCTCAGTGAAAGCAGACATTGCCACAGGGCCACGTATGGAAGGCAATTTAATCGTACGAGTTGCAGTTGTGTCGCCGTTAACGCCGCCAAAGGCATAAATATTGATGCCATCAGTCAGATAGATATCCATCAACCACGTTGGTAGTAAACTTGGACCTGTTGGCGAATTGACATGCACCGTAGCAGTGAGTGGGCTGAATTCGGTGAAATTCATTTGAAGAGAATTGCCTTGAAATGAAATAATCGATAGCGCTTGTTTTCCGGAAAATACATGAACATCTTGAGGTAAGGTGAGTGAAGTGAAATTCGCCAGACCATTTACATCTGTCGTCGCACTGGTTAATCCGGAACTAATAACCACAGTGGCATTGCTGATAGCTTGCTGAGAGGGCGCGTTATCGACTGACACCGTGAGTGTGATTGCACCACCACCAGCCCCAGCCCCAGCTCCTCCACCGCCATTGGCTATTGTCAGCGGATCAATATACGCGGTTCCCGCAGCAACGGGATTAAGGTTAACCGGAATGACAGGGCTGACATTGGCTTGCAGGACGGAAATTGCATTACCTGTGCCAAGATAAGCACCAGCGGCATCAAATGCATCAAATGTAATATTCAGATTGGTGCCTGTGGGCAGCGATAACGTTTGGGGTAGATTGTTTGTGGGAATATTCAACTGAACGGGTAATCCGGCTGTGCCTGCTGCTCCTGTAATGCTTAATTGTAATTTGGCGATGCCGGGAAACCTGGCCAGCAATGCAGTTCCAGATGCAATATTAACCGGAATCAGGGTGCCTGCCGCAAGCGAGGTGGCTCCGCCCTGGTTAGCAGTATTGTTTGCCGCCAAAGCCTGGCCTGTACTGCCAGGCGAAGTTGCCTGTGAGCAGGCGTTAAGCATTAAAGCAAGTGCAAGAGCATGTACAAGCGTAGGGGCGGCGAATAGCGGTGATTGTTTCATGAATGCCGATTATATATAAACATCTGAGCAAAGCATGCCCGTTATTTTGAGATGATCGATGGCACAGCCATTCGCTTGCTGGTTTTTTGTTGTACAGCGTCTGTTGAAAGATTTGACGCAGGTATTTCATCAGACTGATTCGATGTTTTAGACAGTTGCTTGCTGGAGCCGACGTCCTGCATAAAGGCCATCAGCCAGTTGCTGGGAATTGAAGCGGAAGTATTTGGCAACGCCATGTTTTGTGTCTGGATATAGTGTCCTTTGTTTAGAAATATTTCTCCGGCGCTTGAATCACTAAGTGCAACCCGTCCTTCCACAAGAGCAATGTGCTCAACTGAAGACTCTGCCTGAGCAAGGATGTCAGTTCCACGCACTCCGATCAGTACAGTGCGCATTTTGATTTGATATTTGGAATCTGAAGATTTTATTTTATTGACGATAAAGCGAGCCCGACCCTCAGCTAGTTCGAGTAAGGAATCAATAATACCTTCATCGGACGAAGTATATTGTTTGATGGACGAACGTGCATGGCTTCCCAGCTGCATGCTTGAATGGTCAGTGAAGAGAATTCGCACGCGAGATTTATCACCTGTTACCAGAGTATCGCCGACGTCGATGGTATCACCTTGTTTGGCTGCGAATTCACCAGCCAGACGTTCAATGGTGACTTCACCCTGAATAAAATCTATTTCGCCCACAGGTGCAGAGATAGCCAGTACGGGCATTAAAAAAACAACGCTTAGCGCAAATAGGAATTGACGGATGCTGTTAATAAGCCGTTGCATCAGTAACGCCATAGGACACCCGCATTCACCATCCAGCGCCGCCATTGGCGAGAATTAGCCGGTGAGAATGTGGTTGATTGATTGATGTTGGATTGATTCTTCATCCATCCACCCTGAATAAACCATGTTTCAGGAATATTCGATCCCCACAGGGTTTGAGCGCGTAGCCATTTTATTTTTGCATTGGCTGCGTATAAGCGGTCCTGCCTTGTCAGTGGTCTTTTTAGATATGGTCTTGCATCAAGTTGGTTATAATTGCGTGCTTGAGCAGAAAGGGCCGTTTCGCTCCAAATACTCTGATTGTTAGCAAGTTCGAACAGACGCACATTTACTTTGGCATGGATATCACTGCTTCGGTAAGCCTCTTCGAAGCCTTTCGTGTTCTCAATATGGTATGTAGCACCGACGTTGCCATCCCACCCATCCCATTGTATTTGAAGATCGGCGTTAACTTGTGAACGCCAAGCGCTTAATGATGAGTATGTTTGTGAAAAATTCCTTTTACCACTTTCAAGAAAAAGGTTCAGAAAATAATGATCAGTCAATGCGATTGAATCAGAAAGCTGCGCAGCATAGCCAGCGTACATGCTCGCATTACCCAATGTGGATTGTTCAACGAATATTCCAGCCATCAGACTATGAGAAGATAATTCGACATGTTGAGAGACACTTCCACTGAGCCGGCGTAAGGCAAAGTTATTAAAATCCTGATAGAGCATATCATCATACTGGAAAGATGCTTGAGTGTTACCCAGTTCAGACTCGAAAATTTGACCCGATAAGTTCAGTTGTACAGTGCCTCCAATATCTCCTTTGTCACGTGCGGCAAGGGAAAGGTCGTTGGGTGAAATGACAACATTACTGTCTACCAGCGCAGAGAGTTGTAAGCTGGCATGCCAGCGCTGAGGTTGTTCCGCACCCAGTGCAATCGCACGCTGCCTGGCCTGATTAGCTTCAACGGGACGCTTGTCGGCATCCAGAGCGCGTGACAATAACAGCCATCCTTGTGCATTATCAGGGTATTTACTGACAAATGAGCGCATAGCATTGATGGCCTGCGTGTATTGATGGTAATCAAGCATGGTTTCCACTTCTTCAAGGCTCATGGGAGGTTGTGCCTGCTCAGCGGTGGCTGTGGAAGGTATATGTGAAACAGTTGAATTTTGAGCAATGAGAATTGGTTTGGGTTGAGCGTGTTTAATGGCTGAAACGGACGGCCCGGTCAGGATATTCATTTGCTCAGATGTTGGGCTGGCTGATGTTGAACTGGCAACCAGTGAGCTATCCAGTTCAAGATGCCAGGCTTCTGCCTGGGGACAATACCAGGGTAATATCAATGAAAGTACGGCTGCAAAGGACAACTGCAAATATTTTCGATTCATCATAAACGATTTTCCATGCAAGCAAGCTATGAGTGATATTTAAACATGTCTGTAAATATTGTCACTTTTGTTGCAACTGCCAAATACCTTGCCACTGTGCAGGTGGCTGTTGTAATAATAACTCGCAGCGTTGCTGCATGTGTTTGGAAACGTGGTCGGAATAGGTCGACGCAACATACTTAAAGGCAAGGCTTGCTTGGCTGAAATGGCCTTTTCGATATAAACTCAGGGCAATAGCATACGCATCAAGAAGCGGCTGAAATGCTAATTGCTGATCTTTGTTTGCCAGTAATTCAAAAATGCGCATCGGTTCAGTTTTTCCCACCAGGACTACCTGATCTATTTCGCGACATGCGAACTGATCGTGCACCATAGACCATGTTGATTCGCCAATCATGTGTAATGAACCATACTGTTTATTTAATGATTCCAAACGCGCCGCAACATTGCCGGAATCACCCATAAAAGTGTAATGGACGCGCTTGGAAGAACCCATGTTGCCGACAGTCATAACGCCGGTATTGATGCCGATACGCACAGAAAGGTTATGTTGATGCGCTTTAAACGTTGGCCGAATAACATTCAGCGCCTCTTCCATTTCCAAAGCTACCTGACATGCATTTATGGCGTGATTCTGACGCAATAGGGGCGTGCCAAACAAACATATCATGCCATCACCCATCAGACGGTCGATGCAGCCGTCATAGCGTTGGACAATGGGGGTGGCGGCATCATAAAATTGATTGATACAATGTACGACTTCTTGCGGTGAAAGCTTTTCTGACAGGGCTGTAAATCCGGCGACATCCATAAACATGACGCTTATTTCACGATCCTGGCCTCCCAGCATGACTTCGCCACTTTCATTGGCTAAAGCTTCGTCCACCACGCTGGGGTCAATATAAGTGCTGAATATATCGCGCAGATGTTTCCGTCGTTGCAATGAGGCAGAATAATAGAGGATAAACAGCACAGAAAAAGTAATGCTTAATTGTAACAGGGGGATTACCACATGCATCCAGATGCCTTGCAGGAATAACCAGTGAGAAAGCCCAAGAAAAGAAAAGCCCAACGCAATAGATATCAGTCCGTGTGATCGCTCAATAACACGCTGAAATAAAAGGCCATATATCAGAGTCAGAAGCAGAATCAGGGTAAATTCTGAAATGACTAATATATTGGGGCGGGCAAGGAGTTGGTCGTGTAACAGAGCATAGGCTATCTGTGCCTGAATTTCTGTTCCCGGCATGATGGAATCAACCGGAGTAGGACGAATATCATCGATGCCAGCCGCAGAAACGCCCAGAAATACGAGTTTATCTTTCAGAGCATTAGCACCAATGTTGCCATGCAGTACATCCACAGCTGAATAGGTGGGAATGGTTTCCGTAGGCCCCTGAAAGACAGGCCATGCCCAGCCGTTAGGATTCACCTCCCACTGATGATCTGCCATATTAATATCGACACTATTTAGCGAAATACCGACAGATAATTCCGGCATGCCGAGCCAGTTTCGTAAAGCTGCCAGCGCAAGCGATGGTAAATAGAAGCCATGATAGTCGATCAACACAGGAGAGAAACGAATCGCCCCATCAATGTCGGGTGCAAAGTTTAAAAAGCCGCATCCACCGGGAGGTGGTAATAACGCGGGAATATTAATGGTCAACTTAGCAGCGGTTGAAATTTCAATTTCTTCTTCCGGGCCGGTATTCACCGTGGAGAAGAAGCAAGGGTCAAGATTCTGGACGGTTTCGTTCAAAGAGGTCTGCGACAAAGCTTTGCCAGGTTCGTAAAAGAAGCCTTGCACCGTATGTTTGTTGTTTTGCAGGAAATTCGCCAGGCGCAAGTCGCTATCATCAGCATCTTGCTGCTGAATAAGCTGAAGTGGAACTGGAATTTGTTGTTGATGCATCCAGCTAACGATTTGTTTTGTCGTATTCACGGTTGGTTCGGAGAAGATCATATCCAATGCCAGCGTACGTGCTTGCAAGGGACCAAGAATTTTTTCTCCGATATCAGCGATGGTTTGACGCGGCCAGGGCCATCGTCCGATCTCTTTAAGGCTCTGGTTATCAACCATAACCAAAGCAATCGAACTATCAGATACAGCTAGGCTGCCACGCAGTTGATAGTGCCAATCCAGAAGCGTGGATTCAATGAGCCGAACAGGAGCAGGATTCCAGAAGAATAGTGCATAGGCGCAGCAGGCAATAGCGAGTGAAATGTTTAAATCACGGTAGGCCCTGACACCGGCCATGAAAGACTTAAGATTCATCATGTGTCGAAATTAACCCGGATTATTAATAAATTCTGTTGCGCCCTTGCTTGCTCGTTTGCCTGCAATAAATTCTTCATCAGTTGTCCGTATGCACTGCTACGCACGCCTTCTTCAGAATTCGCTGCAAACAAACGTTCGGCGCACAAAAAGGCAGAACTGACGTTTGGACACACATCGTGCGCCCGAAGGGTAAGGGGCTTGCCCCGCATCAATCATCACAACAATTCATGAATAATCCGGGTTAATGATGCAACTCATCATGATTAAACAAGTCAGAATAATCCTTGTGTCGTAAAATCAGGGATGTATTTACTGAGATTGAAGAATCTTGATTAATTTTTTGCGGTAAATTCTGGCTGTTTTTTCTTCATCAATATAGACGATTGCACCCTCTTTAATCAGCTCATTGAGAATGCGGGTGATGCGCTCACGTGTACAATTAATCATGCGTGCCAGATTGATATGAGTGGGTAAGCGAATGTCGATGAAGTCACTGTTTTCAGTTATACGCCAGTCATTCTGATCCATCAGCCAGGCACCGAGACGCAAGGTTACTTTAGACTGGCCAAGGCGATTGACAACTTTTTGCGTTTCAGTGTAACGGGCAACGATGGACGCGAGTAATTTGCGAACAAAAGCTTCGGTTTTCATGCTCTCATTCCAAGACTCGCGCGAAATATGCAGTAATTTGCAAGTGGTCAGGCATCTTACAAATGACATGCGTTGAGTTTCACCAATAATACCCATTTCGCCAAGGATGTGTCCCGGCCCAAGTTTAAACAAGAGGATCTCCTGCCCATCAAGGCCCTCGATGAAGATATCAACTTCACCTTCCAGCAACAAATACACACCTTGCGTAGCCTGATCGCCCTCCATGAGGAGAAAAGCACCTTTGCGCATGGTGATTTCATTGCCTTTGGAAAAGTCATCACGGCTAAAAAATCTGCGGTTAAGCATCTTGTCACCTCCGGATTGGGAAAAACTTGCGGTGAACTTTAGGGGTAAATTGACATAATTGATGTAAACTAAGTTACATTAATGTAAATATTTCTGATAATTATGTAATATATATAGGTATAAAGTTAAATATTTATTACAGCTTATACTGTACGCCGAGCGAAAGAAAGCCGAAAGGGTTCTTGAAGGTGTGATTGTTTCGGCGGTTGTATAAAAGTGGCAATTGGCCCAGGACAAAGTGTGATGCAGCCTGTCCATGTGAATAAAGTGTAAAATGATTGTTAATGGCATAGCTCAGGTAGGCGTCAAATACAGTATTTTGGTTGTAATCGGCAAAACCTTTGCGAGGCAGATAGTTTTTACGATTGATTGAATATTGGCGTAGATCCATGCTAAGCAATGTGTCTGATAAAAACTCCCAGTCCAAACCCGCCCCTGCAACAATGTGCTGCTCTTTCCAGGGGGTAGCTTGCGGGATTTGCTGGGCCGCGAGTGTTGCTGAAATCAGTGGGTCGATAGAATTCGTGGTCGATTGAACTTTTACGTCACGGTATTCGAGATTTGCATGCAGAGTCAATGTTGGAGAAGCATGATAGCTGGCAATACTGCCGATAAGCCAGGCGCGATCTGAAGATGATGAACTGAACAGTTCTTTGCCCGGTAAAGCTGTGATGGTGGTGTTGCCTTGCTGAAATTTTGTCACTGAATATGCGGGTGAAGAGTGTTTGCTGTAACCTGTTTCCAGTGAAATGTCGGTTGAAGTGCTTAAGCGGGTGATCCATTGCAGGCGTAGATCTGCCCCCCAGTATTTGGGGTTCAATTCTTTAGGCTCAACGGGGCGTGTCAGTTTTTGACTGCCGCTTTCAGCAGAAAATCTCAGGCGAACCTCTTCAGCAAGGTTTATGTTGATACCACCGCGAAAAGCGGTCCATTTGGTTAGTTTGGTGCTGGTTCCGGTTTTGCCGGCATAATTAAGAAAATCAAGGCTCGGATCGAAATAGTCGTAGGCTATCCATGTATTAGCTTGTTGACGTTGCGCATAGTTCAGAATAACTGGCCGATTGAGTTCAAGGGACGGCTGAATTTCCGCATTGCCGTCGGCATGAGCGTCAAGTGGTTTAAATGTGGTCATGCATAGAATAAAAAAAACAAACATGTAAAATAATTTTGGCATATCAGCTCTCAGGAAAGTTTGTGAAGCGGCTAGATTAGGCTCTAAAACCTAGCACTGTTCAGGCGGATTGGAAGCTGTTGCAGTTTTGCCTGCGGCTTGTTGTTGAGGTGTCCACTTTAGAATCATAGATTGATCAAAAAAAAGGGCACCTGTTGGGTGCCCTTTTTCATACTTAACAAGAATATTGCTTATTTAACGATAAACGTACCGGTAATGCCTTTACCTGAAGCATTTGATGGCAGTGGACCACTAATCCCGGTCTTTGCCGCATTTTCAAAGCCCAGTACAATGTTGCCAATACCAATGCTGTAAGTATAAGTGCCTGGTCCGATTGGTATGCCAGCACTGGCAGCAAGTGCACTAATATCAATATTCAAGCTGCTGTTCAGCGCTGTAACCGGCGTAGTAGCCATGGTTCCAGAAGTTGCGGCAACAGTAGTGCGCCCTGACCAGGTGATAGAGCCAGTTGGAGTGAAAGTTACGGCTCCTGCGTTATTGCTGGAAACAGTTGCTGATGCAGTTGCGCTAATTTTGCGTGCTGATGCCGTGTCAGAGATGGTCATCGAGATTGGCACGGTTACAGGTGAAACGATAGATCCATAGTAGTCTATCAGAGGTATAGTCATCACGACAGTTGCTGCTGTAACAGATGAACCGGCCGGGAAGTTTGCTGTGCCCGTGGCAGTTACAGGTACAGTTACCGCTGGTACAGGTCCGGCACCGATGGTGATGGCATTGCCAGCAATAGCCACACCGGTTGCTGCTGTTGTAGCAGCGGCAAGAGCAGCTGCATTTGCTGCATCCGCAGCAGCAGTAGCTGCAGCCGTTGCCTGGGCTTGAGCTTGAGTGTTGGCGGTTAACGCTACGGCTTGCGCCGCAGCTAAGTTGTTATTCTGGGCATAATTGTCAGCTGTTGCTGCTGTTGCTGCTGTTGTTGCTGCCGCAGTAGAGGCGGCTTGGGCAGCTGTTGAAGCTGTGTTTGCAGCGTTTTGCGCCGCAGTCTGTGCTGCAGTAGGAGTACCGCCGGCATTCGTAATAGCTGTTATAACCGCAGTGTTAGCGGTCGCGTTGTTGGTTGCTGCTGATGCGGCTGCCTGAGCTGCTGCTAATGCATCGGCAGTTGCCTGCTTGGCGGCTGCAATTTGCGCAGCTGTTGCACCCGGCGCGCTGGCCGCTGCGGTTGCTGCTGCTGCTTGTGTTGAAGCAGTCTTCGACACATTGGTAGTGATCGATGATGAATTTGCTGTTTGAGTCGTAACGGCTGCCGCTGGTGGCGCTACAATCGTAATGGCAGCTACTACAGGAGCAGTGCCGACGGTAGCCGGATTTGCATTAGCGTAAGATGTAGCGACGGCCTGAGCTGTTTGGGTTGCCACTGTTTGCAGGGTGGTTTTCACAGCAGCTGCAGGTTTTGCAATAGCGCCGGTTGAGTTCGTTACGTTCACTGAGCCGCCATTGTTGAATGCTTCTACCACAACCGAACTTGCCTGAGCAGCTGATGTTGCAGTCGCTTTAGCAACGCTTGATGCAGTAATAACAGTGGTTGTTCCGGTGTTGGTTGTTGCAGCGGCAATGGCTGCTGGCGATGCATTACCATCCAGTGCGCCATCCGACATGTCAGCAGCCATGGAAGTAATTGTCGCCAGCATGTCATTCGCAGTCGCGCCAGCTCCGCCACCTGCTGTCGCAGTTGCTACAGCAGAACGACGAATAACTTCAGCCAGAGCTTCGTTAGCAGCCATCAATGAGCCGGTATTGGCAACTGAGGTGTCAGTTGAAGGGTTAGAACCTGCTGGTAAGCCCATGCCCAAGCTGCTCACCAGAGAAGTTTCCTGAGCGGCTAATTGCGCGGCTGTTGGTAAGGCGCCACCATTTGCAGCAACAGCAGCTGCTGCAACTACGGTTGAGAACACGTTGGCGTTGGCATTAATTTGCGTTAAAGCAGCACCACCATTCGTGTAAGGAACGATGGTTTTGAGTGGGAAGTCCGGCGCCAGACCAGTGATTGTGTCGATGCCGCCAGTGATGGTCAATGTGAATGGACCGGCTGCAGTAGCTGGTGGTGATACACTATAGGCACCATAATTATCTGTCAGACCTGTTGCAACGACAGCACCCGCGCTGTCAGTAACCGTTACAGTACCGCCTGAGATTGGCCCTTTTGATGCGGAGCCACCAACTGATACTTTAGCTCCACCAGCGGGTGCTGCTGCGGTTCCACCGCCTCCGCTACATGCGGAAAGTGCAATAACAGATGCCGCACCTAAGCATAATAATAATTTGTGTTTCATAGAATCTACTCTCCTTTCTTAAGTTGCACATGCTCAAAACACAGTTCGAACAATATACTTTAGAAGGTCGCGAACTTAGTTGATTCTTCCTCTAAAAGCCAACTTTTTTTTGCTTGGTGTGAATAAGATGTTACGATTTGTGGCATGTAATTTCATGTCGATATGGGTGATTTCAATTGTCTAGATTTTTGCTTGCAGCGTGTCTGTTGGTCTTTTGTGTTTTTTTATCTCCGGCTAAGGCTAAAGAAATTAATACTATCAGTCATGAGCTGCGGCATCCCGAGCATAAGATGGCACCTGTTGAACAATTGTGCAATGAGGTCGGACATAAGTTGAGAAGTGTCAGTGAACTCTCATGTGTTTCGGCTGGTATGACCGTATCCCGACGTACCAGTGTCAGTGGTCGTGTTATTGGAATGAAGGAATATCCGCCTTTGGCTGATAAAACACCTCAAGCCCGTATTTTATTGATTGGCGGTATTCATGGTGATGAATTGTCATCGGTTAGTATTGTGTTTCACTGGATGCATATACTGAATCAGTATCACTCAGGGTTGTTTCACTGGCATGTGCTGCCGCTATTGAATCCGGATGGTCTGTTGCAACAACCTTCCACCCGTGTCAACGCGCATGGCGTCGATTTGAATAGGAATTTTAATACCCCCGACTGGTTGCATGCATCACAGCAATATTGGCAAAAGAATACGCATCAGGATCCGAGACGATATCCCGGAGCAGCACCTTTAAGTGAGCCTGAGTCGCTTTTGCTGGCTGAGGAAATTGCTGATTTCAAGCCACATGCCATTGTCTCGGTGCATGCACCGTTCGGAGTTCTGGATTTTGACGGGCCACCGGCCGGCCCCTCCAGCTTGGGTCAGTTGCACGTGCAGCTTCTGGGTACTTATCCGGGCTCGCTGGGTAAGTTCGCCGGAGAACAATTGAAAATTCCGGTGATTACCATTGAGTTGCCACACGCTGGCATTATGCCGGATCAGCTGGAGCAGTCCCGTATATGGATGGATTTGATCCGCTGGCTTAAAATACATATTCCGAAACAGGAAACGTTGCTGACCATGCAGCAGCGCGATATTAACTCGGATAACAGGTAGCTTAATTAGATATGGTTCGTTCCGGCGCTCGCTTTTTGGCAGGTTTGGCTTCCAGTAAATGCATTTCGCGGCCGCGCAGCACCAGCTCATGCCCGCAACCTTTGCAGTTCGTTCCGATGCCGGAGAAAGGTAATATTTTTAAAGTGCCACATGCAGGGCAGCATGCTTTTCGAGCCTTAAAGGGCAGTACGGCGATGCATGTGCCAAGCACAATGAAAGTGACGATGCCTGTCAGCGGCATGAACAGACTTAAACCCATCGAACCCAACCACCATGGCAGGGTGATGATGATGATTTGTATGGGGGCAGCATCGGTTATTGTTGCTGCAAGTGTTTTGCGTGGTGTGTCATGCATACGGCTTATGCTAAGCCAGAGCGGTGTGCCTGGAAAGTTTACAAGAGAATGTTTTCAGTCGTCTGTGCTTCGTTCGGTCATTGACATGCAACAGCTCGACGGTGATGCTTCAGCAATGAGAAAATGGTTCATTGTTATGATGTTATTGGTCATTTCTGCTGGTTGCGCAAAGAAGCCGCCCTTGCAGGAAATGGCTGAAGCTCGCTCTGCCATTGAGGCTGTAAAACAGTTGCCTGTTGAGGGAAACGCAGGACGTCATCTTGAACAAGCTGAGGAAGCACTGGATCAGGCCAGCGAAGCCATCGGTCTGAAAGAGTATGGTACGGCTCACAGCAAGGCGCTTGAGGCAAAACGGAAGGCTCAGGAAGCTGCCTGCATTCAGCGTGGCAAGCACGATCAATAGCGTTTGATTGTTTGCGCTAAGTTTCAAGTTGATGCTAGCCCGGATTATTCTTGAGTCGTTGAGAAGATTACGCCGAACGTTTGTTGGCAACGAATTCAGAAGAAGGCGTGCGTAGCAGTGCATACGGACAGTCTCCCGGCTCAGGTGTATATTTAATTTAACGGAATTATTGAAATACGAGGTTTTTATATGTCAAATCATCATGTGCAACGCCCGACTAACGGCGAAAAAATTACGATGGGAGAAGGTGGTAAGCTGAATGTTCCTGTGCAACCTGTTGTGACCTTTATAGAAGGTGACGGTACAGGTCGTGATATCTGGCGTGCTTCGCAGCGAATTCTCGATGCGGCGGTAGAAAAAGCTTACGAGGGCCAGCGGAAGATTGCCTGGATGGAAGTGTTTGCCGGTGAAAAAGCCTGGAATATGTATGGCCAGAACGATGAGGCCTGGTTGCCGCAAGAGACGCTGGATGCTTTCTCTGAATATCTGATCGGCATCAAGGGCCCGCTGACGACTCCGATCGGTGGTGGTATCACTTCGCTGAATGTAGCGCTACGCCAGAAACTGGATCTCTACACGTGTCTGCGTCCGGTTAAATATTTTGATGGTGTGCCTTCGCCGGTGAAACGTCCGGAAGATGTCGATATGGTGATTTTCCGTGAGAATTCAGAAGATATTTATGCCGGTATTGAGTGGGCAGCAGGCTCGGATGAAGTGAAGAAAGTGATTGCTTTCCTGCAACAAGAGATGGGTGTGAGTAAAATCCGTTTTCCTGACTCCAGTGGGATTGGCATAAAACCGGTATCTCAGGAAGGTACGGCGCGGCTGGTGCGCGCTGCTATTCAGTATGCTATCGACAATAACCGTAAGTCGGTGACGATTGTGCATAAAGGTAACATTATGAAATTCACCGAGGGCGGCTTCCGTAACTGGGGTTATGAGGTTGCTAAAGACGAATTCGGGGCTGTAGAGATTGATGGTGGCCCATGGTGTGAATTACCGAACGGTATTGTGATCAAAGATGCCATTGCTGATATTGCATTACAGCAGGTGCTGACCCGGGCGACAGAATTTGACGTGATCGCCACACTGAATCTGAATGGTGATTACATTTCCGATGCGCTGGCGGCACAGGTGGGTGGTATTGGTATCGCCCCTGGAGCAAATATCAATTACAACTCCGGCCACGCAATTTTTGAAGCCACACATGGTACGGCACCTAAATATGCCGATAAAGATATGGTCAATCCGTCATCGGTAGTGCTGTCCGGCGAAATGATGCTGCGTTATATGGGATGGGTTGAAGCGGCTGATTTGATTCTTAAGGGTATCAATGGTGCCATTGCAGCAAAAACGGTGACTTACGATTTTCATCGGCTGATGGAAGGCGCTACCAAGCTTTCAACTTCCGAATTTGGTGATGCTGTCATTGAACATATGGATGATGAGGCGATTAGTGATAGTGAAACAGATCAATATGATCAGTTGGCTGAGCGATTTAAAGAGCTGTTTGAATCCAAAGCTGAAAAAACAGTCGAAATTGCCAATGCCGCTCTGGAAAAAGCCCGTCAACAACTTACCGCTGCTGGCACTTTCAGTGAAGAGCAAGGTTTGAAGCTCAAAGCGTTTCTGGAGCGTGATGTTCGCCATGTGGCTGAAGCGGTGCGTGATGAGGCCAAGGAGAAGCTCAATCCATCGCGACTGGGTACCGGTGCCCTGGCGTCGATTTCATCATTGCTACAGGCTGCAGGATCAACATTGTCTGATATCGCTGAAAAGGCCGGTAAGTCGCTGTCCTGCCGGTCAGGTGAAATTACTGCTGCCGGTTCATTAAAATGCAAATCGTGCGGGTATGTGATGCATTTCAAAAAAACAGGACGTATTCCGCCTTGTCCGAAGTGTCATAAGACAGATTTCAAGAAGAGTTACTGATAAAAAAACAAGAAGGGGGCCAAGGCCCCCTTTTTCTGTGGTTCAAAAAAAGCAGGTTAAATACCTTCGGCGAAACCAACCGATCCATCAGCAAATACCGGTGTGGACAGGTATTTTTCACCACCGTCGGGGAAAATAGTAACAATCAGGCCGCTTTTGCCAGCCGCCGCCAATTCTTCTGCGACTGTCAGGGCGGCCGCCAGAGCGCAGCCACAGGATTGCCCGCATAAAATACCGTCTTCAAGCGCCAGGCGCTGGGTCATGGTGTATGCAGCATCAGTATCAATGCCGATTTTACGATCATGAACCGAAGCATCGTAAATTCCCGGAACAATGCTTGATTCAATGTGTTTCAGTCCTTCGATGCCATGGAAGGGTGAATCGGGTTCAGCTGCGATAATCTGAATCTCTGAATTGGTACGTTTCAGGTAGCGACCCGTACCAACCAGTGTGCCCGATGTGCCCATGGAGGCGATGAAGTGTGTCACTTTCCCATCGGTGTCACGCCAGATCTCAGGGCCGGTCGTGTCCTCGTGAGATTGCGGGTTGGCAGGATTATTGTATTGATCGGGTTTGTAATAGCGCTCCGGGTCGGATTCATAAATGCTGCGTGCATGCAGAATCGCGCCGTCCGATCCTTCCAGAGGGTCTGAGAAAATCAGATCAGCACCAAATGCGCGACAGATGCGCTTGCGCTCATCTGAAACATTTCCCGGCATCACCAGGCGCACCTTAAAACGCAGCGCTGCGCCGATCATGGCCAGTGCTATGCCTGTGTTGCCAGATGTGGAATCAAGAATCACCTTATCGGGTGTCAATGCGCCGGAAGTCAGGCCATTCTGAATCATGCGTAGCGCCGGTCTGTCTTTGACTGATCCACCGGGATTAAAGCGTTCCAATTTCGCCAGAATTTGAATGTCTTTTGGCAGATGCGCTGTAATATGTTTGATTTCAACAAGCGGCGTATTGCCGATAAGTTCCAGAATAGATGCCAAAATATTTCCTTTTGTGTTTCAATGTTGTGATTATGGGCGACAGTCTGTGCATTTCTCGGCAGTATGCCAAGCGCAATGCAAAAGAGATTTGCATGGATTGTGCGTGAGAGGAAATAAAAAAGCCCGCCATTGAAACAATGAACGGGCTTTTTTGAGGGTGTTATCACCCAAGATGGTACCGAGGACTGGAGTCGAACCAGCACTTCCATAGGAAACTAGCACCTGAAGCTAGCGCGTCTACCAATTCCGCCACCTCGGCATACCCCGCTCAGGATGTGCATTTTAAATGAATGCATGCCAGAGCGGGCGCGAATCATAAAATGGAGTAACGAAGTGTCAAGAAAGAACATTAAAGAATCTGCTGTCAAGCAAGGTTCAACAAGAAAAAGGTCAGCTTCATCGGCTGAGTCAAAGAAGCATGCAGGCAAAGGTAAACGTAATGCCTACGATCATCTAAAGCCAAAGCCTGCAACACATTCCGCTGATGCTGAGCAGCATTCACAAGGCAAGCCGCAAGCTCGACGGGGCATGTTTCGTCGCCATGAAGGCAGGTCATCCGGTCCTGAAAAATTATTGCTCGGTATGCTCAGTGCGCACCCGGATGGCTTCGGATTTGTCGCTGTGGAGGGAAGAGAAAAGGATGTTTTTCTGCCCAGAGAGGAAATGCATGGCCTGATGCATGGCGATGAGGTCGAAGTTCGCGTGAAATTCAGTCGTGGCCGAGAATCGGGCGAATTCGTGCGCATGGTGCGTGAAGCTTCACCCATCATGGTGGCACAATTGCTTGATCGTGGCGGCGTCATGATGGCGCAGCCGCGCTCTAAGCGGTTCACTTCAGCAATTTTAATTCGTAGTCATGATTTAGCTGATGCCAAAAGTGGTGACTGGGTTCGCATTGAAATAAAACGTGGTGGTGTGGTGCTGGAAGGGAAAATCCTTGAAGTACTCGGACAAGCTCTGACGCCGACAACGTTAATTGATCTGGTTATTACCGAGCAGGCACTGGAAACGGAGTTTCCGGATGATGTGGAGCGGCAGGCGACAGGCATTCCTCTGGAAGTGCAGGCTTCGGATATGCAAGGGCGCATGGATTTACAGCATTTACCTTTTGTGACCATCGATGGTGAAGATGCGCGGGACTTTGATGATGCGATTTGTGTATTGCCCCGGGGTGGCGGTTTTGAGGTGTGGGTGGCGATTGCCGATGTGGCACATTACGTACACGAAAATACGGCATTGGATCGTGAGGCCGCGCAACGTGGCAACTCCTTTTATTTTCCTGATCGGGTGATTCCGATGTTGTCTGAAAAGCTCTCCAATGGTTTATGTTCTCTGAATCCGCATGTGCCACGGCTGGCTATGACGGTACGTATGCGTTTTGATGAAGTGGGGAAAAGGCGTGCGATTCAGGTGTATGAAAGTGTTATCTGTTCGCAGGCTCGCCTGACTTATACACAGGTGGCGAAATTTCTTGAGGATGCCGATGCATCAGCTATCGATCAGAAGCAGGTGCTGACAATGCTGGACGATGCGCATCGATTGTTTCATGTACTCAGGCGCAAACGGGATATCCGGGGTGCCTTGGACCTGGATTTGCCTGAAGTACGGGCCAAAGTGGTGGATGGCAAGCTGGAAGGTATGCTGCCGCAACAACGAAATGTGGCACATATGCTGATTGAGGAGTTGATGTTAGCGGCCAATACGGCGGTTGTGGAATATATCGAAGCACGGGAAGCTGTGTTTCTTTATCGCGTGCATCCAGAGCCGAAAGTGGAATCGATCGAGACACTGAATACCTATCTTGTCGCTAAAGGGAAATTTATTCCCACCAAACGGGCAGGCAAGCGAGGTGAAGCCAAGGGGGGGCTGGTTGACCCGAGAGATGTACAGGCTGTGTTGCAATTCTCTTATGGTAAACCCTACGCACATGTGCTGCATCGCTTGATTCTTCGCTCCATGCAGCAGGCATTCTATACGACGCACAAACAGGGGCATTTTGGTTTGGCATATCAGGCATACGGACATTTCACCAGTCCGATCAGGCGGTATGCCGATTTGACGCTGCATCGCTGTTTGAAAACGCTGGTGCATCACCAAAAGCAGAAAGTGAATCAGGAAAAGCTGGAAGTGACGGCTCAACACCTGTCGGTTCAGGAGCGCAAACAACAGCGGGCTGAGTGGGATACACAAGCCATGCTGGCTGCACTTTACCATCAGCAGGATGTGGGCAAGCGTATGATGGCAGTGATATCCGGCCTGACCTCGCGGCGGATATTTATGGAGCTTGATACTACGCTGGCTGAAGCTTCATGTGCTGTCGATGATTTGGCCGGAGTCTTTACGCTTGATGAGCAAGGACACGCGCTCGTGGCTCGTCGGGGAGGGGCTCGCATAGAGCTGGGCGATAAAATCGAGGTGGAAATCAACAGCGTTGATCCGGTTCGCGGGCAGATCATCGCGACTTTGGTGTGACTGTGGATTCAGTATCGTTAATTGCACAGATGAGCTATGCCATGGCTTTGCGTGCATTGCCGGGAATTTCGACGGACAACAGATGTCAGGTTACGCTGTATCAGGCAAAATATGCTGAGGGACTTGCGGCGCTGACAGAGCAGTGCGACTTGCGTCTGCTGCAAAGTGATAAGTCGCTGGTTAATGAGCTGACAGCGCATGGCTACACAATTCAACAGGCGCAGTCTGTTGAGGTGGTGAACGATCTGGTGGTTGTGCTGCCGACCAAAAACCGTCTCCGCACCTGCGGCCTGATAGCTTCTGCCATGCTGTCATTACGCTCTGGTGGAAGCATGATCATGGTCTGTGCCAACACGATGGGTGCGAAGGGTTATCAGAATCTGATGGCAGAACTTGGCGGAGATGTGCAGGTGCAATGCAAGTCCAAGTGTCGCATGTTTAAATTGCATCGCAGTGCTGATTTTAATACGGCGCTGGCCATGCGCTGGCAACAGGCGGCAGCTATGCAGCGTGTCGATACACATGGCCTGATGTCACAAGCCGGTGTGTTCAGTTGGGATCGGGTGGATATCGGCTCACAAATGCTGGTCGACGCAGTGCTTCATGCCGGTGTACGGGATATCCACGGGAAGGGCATGGATTTGTGTTGCGGTTACGGGTTTCTGGCGGTGTCGCTGCTTGCCCGTATGCATGAATCGATGCAGCAGTTGCATCTGGTGGATAGTGACGGACTGGCGCTGGACTGCGCCCGGCGCAATAGCGAAGTATGGCAGGAAAAAGTAAAGCATCACTGGCTCGATGCAACGCAGGAAGCGCTACCCGGCTTTCTGGACTGGATAATCTGTAACCCGCCATTTCATCGGGAATTTCAGCAGGATATGGCGTTGGGTCAGGCTATCGTGCAGCGCGCTTGTGCAGCGCTACGCAAAGGCGGTGTGATCTATCTGGTCGCTAACCGACATTTACCCTATGAAAAGTTGATGCGGGAGCATTTGTCGCAACTTGATGCGGTGGATGTAAGGCAAGGATTTAAAGTGTTGCGAGGGGTCAGATGAAGCAGGAACGACTGGATAAATTGCTGGCGAATCTCGGTTACGGATCGCGTCGGGATGTTGCTGCATGGATTAAACAGGGCTTGATTGAAGTGGCTGGCAAAGCGGTGAAATCACCTTCGCAGAAAGTTGTGCCGGATGAAGTGTTGCTGGATGGTGAGGTGCTGGATTATCCGCATGGTCTGACGCTGATTTATCACAAGCCATTGGGCAGTGTCTGCTCGCACAAGGAGATTGGTCGACTGATTTATGAAGATTTTCCTGAGCGGTGGATGCATCGGAAGCCACAAATTTCCAGTGTGGGGCGTTTGGATAAGGAGACTTCGGGATTGCTTATTCTGACGGATGACGGGCATCTCAATCACTTTCTGACCAGTCCGAAGCATCATATCGCCAAACGCTACCGGGTACAGCTGGCTCAGCCTCTGCAGGGAACGGAAGTGGCATTATTTGCCAGTGGCACGCTGATGCTGGAAGATGATGATAAACCATGTTTGCCAGCTGAGTTGGATGTGTTATCGGATAGTGAAGCTGAATTGACCCTCCATGAAGGGCGTTACCATCAGGTGCGGCGGATGTTTGTGGCGGCTGGTAATCACGTGGAGAAGCTGACACGCATCAGCATCGGCGAGTTGACGCTGGCATCAACAGCACTGCAACCGGGTGCCTATCAGGCGCTGCATGCAGAGGCAGTGCAGCGGCTGGTTTCCGGTTGAAGGTTTAGCCTGTTCGTTCGGATTTTTTCTGATCAGGATTAATCATCGTGCCTTTCGTAATGATTTTCGTCATCGTAACTTCTTTGATGGTGTTGCTGGCTGGCCTGTCTTGAATGTTCATAGGTTTTGCGAGACTGTGGTGCAGGGGCGGGTTGCTGGCTGCCCTCGTACAGGATGGCTGCAGCTGCGGCACCAATGGCACCGCCGATGATGGCACCTTCAACCGGCTTGCCGTTATCATTGCCAATCACAGCACCGGCTGCGGCACCGACAACTGCACCACGCGTGGCAGCACGTTCCTGTCCGGATGTGGCACAGGCTGAAAGTGAAAGCGTAAGCAAAGCGATCATCATGGTATGTTTCATGGCTTAATCTCCCGACCGTGGTTAACGGTCAAAAATAATGGCGGCATCCTTAAATAAGGCATACTGGAATGAAAGTGGATAATTTACCCTGGGAGGCTGTCCGAGAATAGATGAACCTACTGCGGAGAAGCGAATGTTGGCCACTTTTTCCGCTCATTTTCGTTAAATACCCTCAGCATTCGCCTCAAATGCACGAAAAAACCGATGCAATCCTGCTTCTCCTCGTGACGGTTCCTGTTCTCGCATAGCCTCCTGAGTTGTGCTTCCAATGTTTAACAGAGTGGTTAGCAAACTCTGGTGTCATGAAAAAATCGAGCTAGCTTTGGCGCATGATAAATTTCGATGTATTTAATGGTGATGCCGATGGCATCTGTGCACTGCACCAGCTTAGGCTGGCTGAGCCTAAAGAGGCCGAACTTATTACCGGCGTGAAGCGCGACATTGCATTGTGTAAACGTGTACTAGCCGGTCAGGGTGATCTGGTGACGGTGCTTGATATTTCTTTCGATAAAAATCGTGACGAGGTTGTCAGGTTGATCGATGCAGGTGCAAGCGTACGTTATTTCGATCACCACTTTGCCGGAGAATTACCTGCATCAGACTTGCTCGAAACGTATATCGATACTTCAGCCGATATTTGTACCAGCTTGCTGGTTAATGATTACCTCAATGGTGCATATTTGCCATGGGCTGTTACGGCGGCATTCGGTGATAATCTGTTTGATTCGGCACGCAAGGCAGCTGCGCCGCTTGAGCTGGATGATATGCAACTGCAGCAGCTGGAGCAGTTGGGCACCCTGATCAATTACAATGGTTATGGTGTGACGCTGGAAGATTTGTATTTTCCGCCGGCTGAGCTGTTCCGGGCTATTCAGCCGTATGAGAGCCCGTTTGATTTTATTGCGCAGGCGCAGGCATATCAGGTTCTGGCGCAAGGCTTTGAGTCTGATATGAAAAGTGCCGAACAGTCGGAAGTGGTCGCTGAAAATAACACAACAGCTGTGCTGATGTTGCCCGATGAAGCCTGGGCACGACGTGTATCCGGCGTCTATGGCAATCAGCTGGCCAGAGATTACCCTGATCGAGCGCATGCACTGGTGACCGTGCTGGAAGATGGCAGCTATCGCATCAGTGTGCGTGCACCTATGTCCAACAAGAGCGGAGCTGATGAGCTTTGTATGCGTTTTCCTACAGGTGGTGGCCGTAAAGCTGCAGCGGGCATTAACGCTTTACCATCGGATATGCTGGATGAATTTATCGCGGCATTTCAACAACAGTATTGAGTGGTGTTAGCTGTTTGGCTATGTGGCGCTGTCACGAAAGGGGATATTGAATGAGTGTGATTGTTGGCATCCATGCGGTTAAACATGCATTGAACAATGCAGAAGAATCGGGTCATACCATTGACGAATTACTTGTTGAGAAGGGTAAAAATCATCCGCGCATCAATGAGTTGATCCATCTGGCGAAAAAATCGGGTATCCGCTTCTCATTTGTACCAAAAGAAGTGCTGCAACGTCACGCTGCGGGTGTGCCGCATCAGGGTGTGGTGGCCCGCTTGCCGGGGCAGGAAAGTGCCATGTCAGTTTCGCTGGATGACTGGCTGAATTCGCTGGATATGAATCAGGCACCACTGGTGCTGTTGCTCGATCAGGTGACTGACCCGCATAATCTTGGTGCATGTATTCGCACGGCCGAGGCTGCCGGATGCGTTGGCGTGATTGTCCCCAAAGATAATGCGGCGGATCTGCAATCGCCGGTTGTGGCCAAATCTGCCTGTGGCGCTTTGTCACGCTTGCCGGTGATACGCGTAACGAATCTCAAGCGCGCTATTGAAAGGTTGCAACAGCAGGGGTTCTGGACCATCGGTCTGGCCGGGGAAGCGCAAGACTCAATTTATGCACTGAAAATGGATGGAGCACTGGCCGTGGTGATGGGCTCGGAAGGTAAGGGAATGCGTCGACTGGTGCGTGAAACCTGTGATCAGCTGGTGAAAATTCCCATGGCCGGTACGGTTGAATCGTTGAATGTTTCTGTGGCTACAGGGGTGACTTTGTTCGAGGTTTGCCGCCAGCGTGCAATGGCTGCTTCAGGGGCGCTATAAATAAAAAAAACCACTGTCGCTATGTGTCGGTGGTTTGCTTTGGAGTGTGCCTGTGAATTACGCAGTGATTCTGTTTTCGCTTTGGCTGGATGAGCTGTTGCTGAATACGAATTGTTGCCCGCAATACTGGCAAGCGCCTTTTCCGCCTTTTAAACTGATGTAAACCAGAGGATGTTGGCCGTTATCTGAACACGATACAACTTCTTTGGTGACTTTGATGATATTCATTGACATGCTTGCTCCTTCCCGCAAAAAGCGGCGCAATATTGCGTTTAATTGCAGCAATGTCAAGAATTTCAAATATTTGCATATCTTTTGCACAAAAAGAAGGAGACAGGCATGGCATCAAGAGACCGGGTTCTCATCGAAGGCTTGGAGGTTCGCACCGTCATCGGTATTTATGACTGGGAGCGTGAAATCCGCCAGACTGTGCGGCTTGATCTGGAAATGGCCTGGGATACTTCAAAGGCTGCTGTCAGTGACAATATTGATGATACGCTTGATTACAAAGCTGTGTCCAAACGTTTGATTTCTTTTGTCGAGCAGTCTGAATTCGGCTTGATTGAGGCGTTGGCAGAGCATTGTGCAAACATCGTGATGCATGAATTCTCAGTACCCTGGGTGCGCTTGAAGTTGAGTAAGCCGGGCGCGGTGCGTGGCAGCGAGAATGTGGCGGTACTGATCGAACGCGGTCAATAGGTTGTCTCGGTGAATCAGGTGCTTTTGGGTCTTGGATCGAATATCCGGCCGGAATATTATCTTTATGAAGCTGCTAAGCATTTACGCCTAAGATTTCCGGGTATTCGTTTTTCCGGAGTCTATCGTTCAGCAGCCATTGGTATGGATGGTGATGATTTTCTTAATGCCTGTTGCCTGCTTGATACCGATCTTGTACAGCAAGAGCTTGTAGCATTTTGTAAAGCTCTGGAAGATGACTATGGACGTGATCGCTCTGAGGGCTCGTGGAAGCCGCGTACACTGGATGTTGATTTGATACAGTGGAATGGACAGGCCATCGGTGATGATCTGATTTTATATGCGCATGTGTTTGTGCCTGCAGCCGAACTGATTGATGTGCCAGTGCCGCAGGGCAAGCTTTTACAGTTGCAACAAGCAGAGTTGAGGCTGGATAAAATTTAACCCTATTATGTTCATACTTTCTAAATAACAGTAGCGCGACTAAACTTGTGCCCTTGTTTATCCCGTGGCGACAGGCCTTGTAATCTACATTGCAATATCGGGTAGTAGAAAAGGGAGATATCCATGCGCATTGCGGTTCCTCTAGAAACCCAGACGCACGAAAAGCGCGTCGCGGCAACACCGGAGACAGTTAAAAAATTCATTGCAGCAGGTTGTGAAGTTGTGCTTGAGAAGGGGGCCGGTGAGGCAGCCCGTTTTCCTGATGCGGCTTATGCGGCGGTTGGCGCTACGCTGGCTGAGAATTTCAAGGCGGCTTGCTCGGATGCTGATCTGGTATTGAAAGTTGCGCCGCTGAACGAAAATGAAATTGCTCAGCTCAAGCCGGGAGCCGTGGTGGCAGGGCATGCATCGCCGTTTACCAATCCGTGTCTGAAGCAATACAATGAGCACCAACTCAGCTATTTCTGCATGGAAATGATCCCGCGAATTTCCCGTGCCCAGAGTATGGATGTGTTATCCAGTCAGGCCAATATTGCCGGTTACAAGGCTGTGTTGATGGCGACTGAGTATTATCAGCGCTTTTTCCCGATGCTGATGACAGCGGCCGGAACCGTGCAGCCGGCAAAAGTACTGGTGCTGGGGGCTGGTGTGGCCGGGTTGCAGGCTATTGCAACGGCCAAGCGGCTGGGTGCAATGATTGAAGCCTTTGATGTGCGTGCCGCCGCTAAAGAGCAGGTGGAAAGTTTGGGGGCAAAATTTATCCGCCTTGAAGGCGTCGATGCGGAAGATGAGCGCGGTTATGCGCGTGAATTGAATGCGGAAGAAAAGGCTCAGCTAGAGTCGCTGGTGGCTGATCGCTGTGCAGCGGCAGATATTATCATCACTACGGCGCAGATTCCGGGTCGCCCGTCTCCAGAACTGATCAAGCCGGAAACTGTTGAAAAAATGCGTCCCGGTTCTGTGATTATCGATCTGGCAGCTGCCGGTGGTGGCAACTGTAAACTGACCAGAGCCGATGAACTGATTGTGCATCAGGGTGTCACGCTGGTTGGTGTGACCAATGTTCCGTCATTGATGGCGACGGATGCCAGTCAGCTTTATGCCAAGAATTTACTGAATTTTATCAGTCTGATGCTGGATAAGGAAACCGCCACATTGGCGATTAATCTTGATGATGAAGTGATTGAGAGCTCCCTGCTGTGTCATCAGGGAGAGTTCCGTAAGCCACAGCTGATTGGTGAAAGTGCTGTCAGCGGCGAAGCTGGCAAAGGCGGCAAAGGAGAAAAAGCATGAATCACGCTCAGGAATTAGCCCAGAATGCTACGCAAACAGCGCATGCTGCGTCGGTCGATCCATTTGTGTTTTCGTTCACGGTGTTTGTGCTGGCTATCATTGTCGGTTACCACGTGGTTTGGAATGTAACACCGGCTTTGCATACGCCTCTGATGAGTGTCACCAATGCGATTTCCAGTATCATCATCGTCGGTGCCTTGCTGGCTGCCGGGCCGGTGGAAATGAATCTGGCGACTGTGCTGGGACTGATAGCGGTCGGTCTTGCATCGGTGAATATTTTCGGCGGTTTTATGGTGACCCAGCGCATGCTGGCCATGTTCAAGAAGCGGCAGTAGGAGCAAGCTCATGTTATCAGTAAATATGGTGGCCATGGCCTATCTGGCCGCATCGATTTTGATCATTCTGGCTCTAAAAGGCCTTTCCAGCCCTGTTTCAGCACGGCGTGGTAATACATTCGGCATGCTTGGTATGGGCATTGCCGCTATGGTGACGTTGCAGCTGGATGCGGTGCAGAATTATGCCTGGATTGTTATGGCTATTGCTATCGGCGGCATTATTGGCGGTGTAGCCGCACGTAAAGTTCCAATGACGCATATGCCGCAAACGGTTGCCTTTATGCATTCCATGGTCGGTTTGGCAGCCGTGTTGATTGCTGTTTCGGCATTGTATGATCCACAGGCTTACGGCATTGCTGCGATAGATGGTGGATTGCACATGGCCAGTCGTATCGAGCTGTTCCTGGGTACATTTATCGGTGCCATAACCTTTACCGCATCGTTGATTGCTTTTGGTAAATTGCAGGGGCTGCTTTCAGGTAAGCCGCTGGTGTTTGCCGGTCAGCATTGGGTGAATCTGATTCTGGGTATCTCCATGCTCATTTGCGGCGTTATCTTTTGTATGACTCAGGCATGGTTGCCATTTTTGCTGATGCTGGCAATTGCACTGATGCTCGGCGTATTGTTGATTGTACCTATTGGTGGTGCAGATATGCCGGTGATTGTGTCGATGCTTAACTCTTATTCGGGCTGGGCGGCTGCCGGTATCGGTTTTACGTTGGGTAATAATATGCTGATAATCGCCGGGGCACTGGTGGGATCCAGTGGTGCGATTCTGTCGTATATCATGTGCAAGGCGATGAACCGCTCGCTGATTAACGTGTTACTTGGCGGCTTTGGTGGCGACACGTCAGGCGGCGTAAGTTCACAATCTGCTGGCTCGCGTCCGGTGAAAGCCGGTTCAGCTGAAGATGCGGCATTTTTAATTCAGAACTCTCGCAGTGTCATCATTGTGCCGGGTTATGGTTTGGCGGTTGCACGAGCTCAGCATGCACTTAAAGAAATGGTTGATGTATTGCTGAAACAGGGTGTGAAGGTGAAGTTTGCTATCCATCCGGTAGCCGGACGCATGCCTGGACACATGAATGTGTTGCTGGCGGAAGCCGATGTGCCATACGATCTGGTGTTTGAGATGGATGAAATTAATTCGGAATTCTCGGATGCGGATGTGGCGCTGGTGATTGGTGCCAACGATGTGACCAATCCTGCGGCTAAGACAGATCCGGCCAGTCCGATTTATGGCATGCCGATTCTTGATGTGGGCAAGGCGCAGCATATTATTGTGGTGAAGCGTTCACTGTCGCCGGGCTATGCCGGTCTGGACAACGATTTGTTTTACATGGACAAGACGATGATGCTTTTTGATGATGCTAAAAAAGCCTGTGAGGCTATTCTTCAGTCACTGGAGTAAGTCTCGCAGAGTTTGGCCGGTACAAGCATGGTGTGCTCAGTGTTGATTTGAAACGGCAGGGGGTAAAGCCCGCGCAGGCAGGGTCCGGCCAGACAATTTCCTTCAACGGGGTCAAAAACGGCGTGGTGAGTGTGGCAGATAATGTGTTGCCCATCTTCTGAAAAGAACACGCCGGGTATCCAGTCCAGCGGACTGCCGGCATGTGGGCAGTGATTTTTCCAGACGCGAATCTCTCCCAGAAAACGACTGGCAAAACCTTCTTCCTGTAAAGTGAAATCGTTACTTCCGATTTGCCGTGTCGATGCGTATGCAAAGCGTACACATTGCCCTTCGGCAGGTTGCTCCAGGCACTGCCAGTCGATAACTGAATCGATTTCCATGGATGCTAGCTTAGCAGCTGAATTAGCACTTGCATGCAGTGAATGTCGTGGTTACAGTGAGCCGGTTCGATTTTAACGGGAGGACTTAATGCATTTAGAAACTTTTATTCCGGCTTTTTTATTGTTTGCGGTGCTGGGTTTAGTGTTGCCGCTTATTTTATCTGATATTTCGATGAAAGGCCGTTCAACTGGCGAGTAATACCCTTGTGGTAAAATTTAAACCCGGTGCCCAAGTGGTTACCGGGTTTTTTTGTTTTTGGAGACAGACATGACGTCAAACCTGAGCTTTTCGAATGGAGCACCAGTCCTGCTAATAATCATGGACGGCTGGGGTATGGGGCATGGCGGCAGCGAAGATGCTGTAGCCCAGGCTGACACACCAACGTTTGATCGGTTGTGGGCGAATTTTCCCCACACCGCTCTGATGACGCATGGTAAATATGTCGGCCTTCCTTCGGATAAGGATTTGGGAGGCTCAGAGGTCGGCCATTTGACCATGGGAGCCGGAAAGATCCTCAATCAGGGGCCAACGCGGATCAATATGGCGATACAGGATGGCAGTTTTTATCAGTCCGAAGCCTTGCAGCAGGTGACCCGTCAATCTCAGCAGGGCGGTACATTACACCTGATGGGGCTGTTGTCGGATGGTAATATTCATTCGCATATTGATCATTTTATAGCCCTGATGAACCACGCATTTGATCATGATGTGAAGCGCCTGCGTATCCATGCCTTGCTCGATGGCCGTGATGTCAGTATTCAGAGCGCCGAGCGATATGTTGCCCGTATTTATGAAGCCTTTGCTTATATCAATGCTCAGGATGGATTCGATTACGCCTTTGCTTCAGGTGGTGGTCGCGAACGGATTATTATGGATCGCGACAATGATTGGTCGAAGGTGGAAGCTGGCTGGAACATCATGGTTCATGGCGAGTCGGCATATCGTTTCCATGGCATGCTGGAAGCTATCGAATATTTCCGTCAACAGACTCCTGATATTGTTGATCAGGATTTGCCCGGATTTGTTCTGGTGGATGCCAATGATCAGCCAATCGGCAAGATTGTTGATGGTGATGCGGTGGTGATGGTGAATTTCCGTGGTGACCGTGCACTGGAGATTACCGAAGCCTTTGAACTCGAAGATTTTAATGGCTTTCAGCGCGGTGGCGAACAGGGGCGCGGGCCGCATGTCTGCTATGCCGGTATGATGGTCTATGATGAGGATCGGAACCTTCCCGATCTGCAATTGATGGGGCCAACCAAGGTTGAAAACCCCTTAGGTAAACGCATTCTTGCCTTGGGCGTTAAACAATTCCGCTTAACCGAAACCCAGAAATATCCGCATGTGACTTTCTTTTTTAATGGCGGTTACCGTGAGCCCCTGGATGCTGCGATGGAGGATTACATTCTGATTCCATCGGATCAGGGCATTTCTTTTGCCGATCATCCCCGCATGAAAGCTATGGAAATTGCTGCTAAAGCTGAGGCACTGATTGAGTCGGGTGAATACGGTTTTGGTATGATTAACTTTGCCAATGCCGATATGGTGGGGCACTGTGGCAAAATAAAACCAGCCATTGAAGCCATTGAAACTGTCGATGCTGCTGTCGGGCGCATTGTCGCAGCATTGGAGAAAGTCGGCGGCAGGGCCATCATTACCGCTGATCACGGCAATGCCGAAGAGATGTTAATTAATACAAAAACCGGACAGGAAGCATCAACCAAACATTCAATCAATCCGGTTCCCTGTATTCTTTTTGATCCGGCATATGACGGCTCTTATTCATTGCGCCAGCCTTCTGAGACGGATGATTTGATGACTAAGCCGGGATTGTCGCATCTGGCGTCAACCTTGCTGATGTTGATGGGGCAGGATGTTCCTGACGATCTGCAAGCACCGCTGATACAATTTGTGAGGTCCTGATATGGCAAAAACAACCGTGCAAAAAGCACCAGACCAACGTGCACTGAATACTTTTGCGTTATGGATGGGCTGGGCGATTTCTGCCATCACGGTGTTTTTGATGTTGTATCGTAAAGCCAATGTTATGGAGTTTATCCGCCATGACGAAACACGTATCACCTGGATTATTCTCGGTATGTTCGCGTTGGGTGTTGTCATCAGTTTTATCCATGCGATGAAGTTGACCGGCGAATGGTTTCGCGCCTACCGCATTGAATCGATGGTACGCCAGAGTGGCCTGACCAGCGTCGGCAGTGGTGGTAAACATCTGGTGGATCGTTTTGTTGAATCACTGCGCACGATTATGGAGCGCAATGGTCGGCTGGATCTGGAAGTGCTGATTGATGTTGAATTTTCCGTGCAACATCGTACCAGCCAGTTTGTCAGTCTGCTGGGTAATTTGATGATCACGCTGGGCCTGATCGGCACCGTACTTGGCATGACCATCACCATGAATGGTTTGCATGGCGCACTGGGATCATTGGGCATTGATCAGAGCTTGCTGGTTGATGGTTTGCGTACAGCGATGAATGGTATGGGTATCGCATTTTATACGACGCTGATGGGCTCGGTGCTGGGTGGAATTTTGCTGCGTGTATTTGCCTGGATCACCGAAAACTCGGTGCATGGTTTGCAGGATTTGATGCTGCGCACCTGTCTGGTCTACGCCTCCGGTGATCTGGAACCAAGTCCGGCACGCGATATGCGGGCGCTGGAAGCCGGTATGGAACATCTGCAAGCGCGTGTCGATTTGCTGAATATGGCGCTGGCTGCCAGCAAAGGCGAAATGCGGTCTTTGGCTGAGCAGGCCAGAGATATGCATCACGATCTGAAGCAAATGCTTGAAGATGATCCGGTGCGTGAACTGGCTAAAACCCATGCGAAATATGCCTATGCGGTGCGCCCGAGGTGTTCCACCGCTCAGGCAAGTAATCCCCATGCGACGCAAGTCCAATCACAGCAACGATAGCTTCTACGAAATATTTTCTGATATGGCGCTGCTGATGCTGGCCGCTTTCATTTTCCTCTTCGCCCTGATTCTGATCAATGCTCAGCTACAGGGTGCCGGTCATGTCCGTGACAGTGCCGATGAGATTGATCAGTTGAAGGAGTCACTGGCCAAGAGCGAGAAAAAAAACGAAGCGCTGCAACGTGAAGTTGCATCACTGGCTGGCGCAGATTTACACGAACAAATGCAAAAGATCATGGAAAGTGCCGGCGTCAGCAACGACAAAGCCAAACGGGACTTTGACATGTTTGTCGAAGGTCTGCGCAATCTTCCCGGCACAGATTTACATCTGGTGGTAGATGCCACCGGCTCCATGCACGGCGTAACAACATTTCTGATTCCGGTGCTGCGCGTCATCGCCATCCGTTCCGGTAAACATCTGTCAGCCGTCAGCTGGTATGCCGATCGGCAGACAGGCACCTTCACCGGCGAGATGGGCGAAATGTTCGACCAGTTGATGCAAAACGCCCCGTTTATCGGCGCTGACGAAACCATCGGCCATACCTTTGAAGAGATCACCAAAACCAGTCCTGCACCCAGTGCCTATATGCTGATTGGCGATGAACCGCCATCAGACACGGTGTATTACAAATCCATACCTTCACCGGTCTTCACTCTGCCGCTGGGAACAAGTGACAATGCCAGCACTGTCTCAGCCTATCGCAAAATAGCCGATGAAACCGGTGGCAGAATTCTAAAACTGAAATTCCAGTAAAAAGCGAAGAAGGGGATAGGGGAGTTGTTACGCGCATTCGCGTGCGTAGCAGTGCATACGAGCAACAGATGAAGGATTTATGCGGGCAAAGGGACAAACAAGGGCGCAACAGAATTCATTAATTTCGGGCTAACTCTGAAGGGCTCTATTTCAGCAGCTTGACCCATGGGATTTCAGCATACGTGGATTTAATAGAGTTTTTTAAAGCCAAATCAGAAACCTGAATCTTCACTTTCTCTTTCTGCTCTTTAAACCAGTCATCAAAGGATGCTTTATCAATACTGATCTCTTCCGTCTTGTAACTATCCTGTTTATTGTCTAGCAGATGCACAATACGATAGCGTTGATCATCCTCGGCAATCGTGGCAACAATCGCACCTGCCTCAGTACCATCCAGCAATAAACGGAATGATTCGCTTATCGAAGGCAGACCTTCAGGAAAATGAGATTTCAGTGCATCGGGTACAGCTTTTGACGGGACACCATATTCTTGTACGGCATAGCTCATTCCCAGTGTCTCAGCAGCCAGCTCAAAACGCTGACCACCATGCACCAGCGCCCATGCCTGTTGAATCGCTTTGCGTTGCTGCTCATGTTTTCCAATATCGCGACTAAACCAGCTTCTCAGTTCACGATTAATAATTTTAGGTCTCAGGTATAAACGGTGATAAGCCGGCACATCATCTGCAAATACTTTTTTTACCGCCGCCAGAAGCTCTGGTGCTTTTGTGCTTTTATCTACCTGCACAGCAAAGGCGTTTAGCTCCTCTGCCGAAGGAGTAATCCCGGCAGCTGTTGCTACTTCAAACTCTAGTGTATCTTGAATCAAGGTCAGCATCGCTCTGGATCGCTGAATAGTGCTACCGCTATAAGCCTTTTCAATACCGATGCGATAGTCCACATCTTTAGCCGATATAGTGGAGCTCCCAACCTGGGCTAACGGCACTTCAACAAATTCCGTATCATGATCTGCGGTGCGATTACTATGGTCACAAGCGGCTAAAACAACCAGCAGGAAAAGAAAAAGGGCAGCCGCTAGCGGCCACCCTTTTTTTATGTTAAACAAATGCATCAGTTCTTGCTATGTACAAACATTGTACTGGCAGGAGGAGCAAATTCCAGGTTATCCACTCTAGAATTACCTTGCCCAAGATTGTCAATTTCGCCTCCAATGGCATAAAGTTTTCCGGCAACCTCACTCAGAGCAAATCTAATAACAGGTGATGGCATTGGCGTCTGGGTAGTCCAGGTATCCGTTACAGGGTCATACTGCTCGTTAACTGAACTTAATACATTGGTCGCATCGTACCCGCCCATAACGCTGATCTTTCCACCAATTACGACTCCAGCAGAATTACCCCGAGGAGTCGGCATAGCTGCTTTGACACTCCAGCTGTTTGTAGCCGGATCATAGACGTCATGAGTCCCTACAGCCAAAACATTAACATCTCTGCCACCGAAAACGTGGATGGCTGTGCCAACGGTAATCGCAACCATATTAATTTTAGCTGTCGGTAGCACTGTCATGGCAGTCCACGTGTTCAAAGCGGGGTCATATTCCAGAGAGCTGTTCGTCTGAGGGCCAGCACCCCATCCCCCGAAGACATACACTTTCCCTCCGGATGCAGCCGCAGCCCCGGAAGATAAGGCAATTGGAAGAGGAGCCAGCGTAGCCCAGGTATCTGTTGCCGTATCGTAGGCCTCATTGGTAGTCCAAAACCCAACGGGTGAACGTCCGCCAATCACATAAATTTTCGTTCCAACTGTGGCAAATTGAGCTCGGCCTCGCGGTGTCAGCATCGGAGCTTTGTTAAGCCAAGTGTCTGTCGCCGGATCATAAGCATAAGTTGCGACGCTTGAAGTATTGAAAGCGTTACCAATAATATAAATCTGTCCGCCGACTGTGCCATAAGCCATTGCAGAGGTAGCAACCGGAAGCGGAGCCTTGGCTGTCCATGTGCCGGGCCCGGTATTACCCGTGACTGGAACCTGCATGCCAGTGTAGGTAAAGCCAGCTGGAGGCGTAGTGGTAGGACCTAAAATTGAATAGCCTACAGGCACTGATGAGGCAACTCCTGCAGGTCCTTGTGGACCTGTAGCGCCAGCCGGGCCCTGTGGGCCTGTCGCGCCTGCTGGACCTGTTAATCCCTGAGCTCCTGCTGGTCCAGTTGCACCTTGTGGACCTGGTGTGAGTTGAATCGCAATGATTCGTGAATAATTATCATCAATTGCAACCTTGGATGCAGCAAAGTTCGCATTGACCTGTGCCGCCACTGCAGGTGTTCCTGAAGTAAACGTATTGGGAATATTCGCTTGACCAGCCCAGGCAGTGCCCATAAAGCCCAATGATAAAAATGCGGTAATAATAAATCTCATCAAATTCTCCTTTGAATTTCCTTTCGTTGTAATCAGTTCCATGTTGCGCCATCCCAGTTAAATCCACCCCAGTTGCTCGTTTGTGTTGGCGTAGGCGTTGAGGTAATTGTTGTTGTAGCTAAATTCGGCAAGTTTTTGTTTGTTACGAGTGTAGTTGCAGCGGTGTCTACAACCGAAACCCCGGAGGCCCCAAGAACAGGTAACGGAACAGGCGTGTTACCTGTCACGTTAATGGCATTACCATTCAAGTCCTGTGAGTTGAGTTTTCCATCCAGCATATCTGCCGCTACAGCCATAATAGCTGCCAGTGAACCCGTAGCTTTTGCGGCTGCCAAAGCAGGGTCTTTGTTTACTAGCTCGCTGACACCAAGCAATATTTTTGCGTATGCTTTTTCTTGTGGCGTTGCATTCACCGGTACATTCAAAGGATCGGGAACGATGACGGAAGCAGGGTTAAACCCAAGAGCCGCTGTCGTCTCTGTTTCTGAGGTTGTAATCGCTTGCATCAATGCACTGCCGTTTGCAGCAAGCTTTTTCGCTCTGTCGGCCATCGCTGAAGTTAGCGGTGTCACGATAATATTGGTTCTTCCTGACGGAACAATCGCAGAAATACCTGATCCGGAAAGCGTAGTGGCCACGCCCGAGGATTCGTCATTGTATGTGCCGCCAAGAGCCACAGCCTCAAATGGAAATACAGTCACCTTAGCATTCCAATTGCCTGATACATCCGTGGCTACAGTTGTTTGCAGTACGCCCCGGCTGCCATCCGCATTTATCGCATAAATGTTAACGGTAGCTCCGTTAACGGGGCCTTTTACGATAGATCCTGAAACAGGCACAGACCCACCACCACCACCGCTACATGAGGCAATGAAAGCCATAATGGCTAGTAACAAAGTTCGCTTGATATAAAACAATACTCTCCCTCCTATTATCGAAATATTTAATTACTGCTTACTTATCTGAGTATTCATTGAAAACAATAATCTCGATGATTTCTTTAATGATTTTCGCTTAATAAATCCATAATCCAGCCACATGATGTGTTTGTTAACTATGCCATCACTGATCGCACAATTCGTTACCCGAACAATTAAGCTTTTTTTATAAATGTATATTCAGACATTGGTAGTGTACAAGGCAGCACTTTGGTATTGGTTTGAATGGGTTTATTGATTTTTTATTTTTCACCCTATAATAGCCTCATGCACATTTTACTCGCTGACGACCATGATTTATTCCGGGAAGGAATCCGGCTGATTTTGCAGCGATTGGATGATATTGCGATTTATGAGGCCTCTAACCGCGAAGAGATTGAGCATCAACTACATCAAAACCCTTCGATAGATATTCTGTTACTTGATTTGAACATGCCTGGCGTAGGCAGCGCTAAAAGTGTCAAGGAGATCTGCACCTCATTCCCAAAACTCGCGGTAATCGTTATCTCGGGTAATGACAGTACACATACAATTGAAACCTGTTTACAAGCCGGAGCGGCCGGCTTTGTGCCGAAAGATTCATCCAGAGAGATGATGCTCAGTGCCATTCATATCGTTTATGGTGGCGGCAAATTTATCCCATCGAAGGCATACAGCAATTGTGATGCATATTCCCTGTCACATAGACAAAAAGAGATTTACGAGCTCATCATTGAAGGACAATCAAACAAACAGATTGCAAGCCACTTAAACATCAGTGAAAGTACGGTAAAGCAACATATCACCGAGCTTTTTCGCAAACTTAATGTTTCCGGTCGCGTACAGGCCATCCTAAAAGCGGGCGCGACGCTGCCATGAAACGTAGTGCAGATCATGACGAAGAGCAAATAACCTCAACGTTAAAAGAGCTGCTGGATACACATCATCTATCTGCCATTCAAAAGAATAGTATTATAAATCTGATAGGTGGAACTCTTGGTATATCTATCATTTGGTATGTTTTCGAAACCATTATAAAAAGTGAACACATCCACATTTGGGCGTTGTTAGCATTCCTGAACATGTTGATTTACATTGGCATCTGTACTTTGACAGATCATCATCGCCACATCTTTTCTGAACGACAATGGAAATACATTTTCTTTTTCCCCGCTCTCTTGGCAGGACTGGTTTGGGGAAGCCTGATTTTCTTTACTCCCAATAATGAAATTTACATGATGTTTATGTCTTGCATCATTATTGCAGTTGTCGGCACTGCTTTAGGCACAACAGGCAACAATTTATCCATATTCGCGCCTTTTACCTCACTGGTCACAGCATTTCTTGTCATCCGTTTGGTTGAGCTGGGCGGGTTCTTATACCTTAGCTTGGCACTATTTATAAGCATCTACTTCCTTGTCATGCTCTCCCTGGCCTACAAGTTCACGCAAGCCTCAACCCAGGAGCACCGTCTCCTGCTTGAAAACAAAGCCCTGGTGCAGCAGCTCGCAAATGAGAAACAAGTCGCCGAAAAAGCCAATGAAGAAAAATCACGTTTTTTAGCATCTGCCAGCCATGATCTTCGCCAACCTATTCATGCATTAAATCTATTTATAGACGCTTTGGGGCATCAGTTAACAAATAAAAAACGTAACTATTCAGCCCTTTCGGTAGTGAGGCATATTGCCACACTGCAAAAACAATCCTTGACATGGTTTTTCTGCATTTTTCTCTTTTGAGAGGGGCGGGTTTGTTCAGGGGGATTTTTAGCAATTCC
>Ga0210027_1000620_pt1 | contig 35704 bp, 29 predicted proteins | sample CryGeymeta201510_FD_183978 | JGI IMG/M metagenome (GOLD analysis project Ga0210027, IMG submission 183978) | Groundwater microbial communities from Crystal Geyser aquifers in Utah, USA - Crystal Geyser metaG 2015-10 (SPAdes) (version 2) | ecosystem: Environmental > Aquatic > Deep subsurface >...
AAATTCAACTCCAAGCTGGTCCAAAACCGGGTCAAATAATTTGCCAAGGGCCAAAATAATTAGGGACTTTATTTCAAAAGGCACAGAAAGCCCAACAAACACTTCTTCTCCAAGTTTTATACTTAACAACAATAATGCTGCGCCTATTAAGGGGAAAGCTGTTGAGATGCTGTCTATAATATTTGAGTACGAAGAAATTATTCTGTCGATTGTTTCTGATGCAGGCGTACGATTTACTTCAACTAAAAGTTTGTTATAAGCTAAATATGCCATAAAAATATAAAAGGCATATACAACAATCGGAAGCCACCAAAAACTATAAGGCACTACGGCATCTGTTGCGGGCTGCCACGTCGGAAATAAGCTCTTGGCAATATTATTAGAAATATTTCCGAACAAAGGTACCTTTGAGACATCTATAAAAAACGAAATTAGTAGAGCAATAAAAGAGATAATCGCCGGTTTATAGATGATTGAAAATTTTATTTTTTGAAGAACATCTTTCTTGTAGCTGTTTACTTTATTATCAAGTTCCTCAAATTCATAATTACCATTACTGCTTTTCGGGTTTTCTGATCCGTTAGCATCGATAGAAGTTTCTAACATTCGTTTATCCTTTATTGTTTTCTCGTATAGTAAATCAATTCTAATGGAAGGGGACAAAAACATCTCTTTTAATATTTGGCATGTGAGAAAAATCATTCGTCCTAAGCTTGACAAACTCCCGCGGATAAGGACAAGCAGAGCCAGATGATTGAATTGAATGATAATCATTAAAGACAGATTAATGCGTAGTCTGTTAGTTATATAAAATAACTCGCACACAAATTCCATTCGAAAACCTCACTAACATCATGATCAATTTTTAATAATGCACTATCACCATGCGTTAACGTTACTTCATCCTATATACAAAACTCATCCTTTAATGAAATAACGCACATCTAACTTTTTTTTGTTCCTTCTTACGGAAACAAAAATTAAATCACTAATTTTGAAGAGTAAACTAGAAAGATTATGAATAACTCTATTCTGTATGAAATAAATGCACGCCTGTTGGTACGCCGATTCGGCGAAAAAGCAAAGTTAAAAGATATTCCCGGTGAATATTTCGAATCATTGTCAAAAAAAGGGATTAGCATAATTTGGCTTATGGGAGTGTGGCAAAATTGTTCCGATCTTATTGAACAATGCTGCTTCAGCGCTGATTTAATTTCATCTTATTCAAAAGCGCTGCCCGATTGGAGTAGAGCAGATGTAATTGGCTCTCCATATGCAATAAAGGATTACATCGTACATTCTGATCTCGGCTCATTTCACGATCTGATAGAATTGAAGAAAAACATTAATCGATTGGGTATGAAATTATTATTGGATTTTATACCCAATCATTTTGGGGCGTCAACTCCGCTGCTCGATTCTTCACCCGGTGTTTTTCTTAGCGGCGATAATATTTTATTTGAAAAAGATAAACATACTTTCTTTAAGCACGGAGATAAATTTTTCGCTCACGGCAGAGATCCGATGTTTCCGGCATGGACTGATACTGTGCAGGTAAATTTTTTCAGCGAAACAGCCCGCAGCTTACTAATCAGCAGACTGATTGAACTTACTAAATATTGCGACGGCGTAAGATGCGATATGGCGATGCTTGCTCTTAATCCGGTGTTTCAGAATACCTGGTTAGGTGTGCTTAAAGAGGAAAAACCCGAAGAAGAATTTTGGACTGCCGCAATAAAAAAAATTAAAGAAGTTAAAAGTGATTTCGTCTTTCTTGCCGAGGCATACTGGGACCTTGAATGGAAACTTCAAAAATTAGGCTTTGATTTTACATACGACAAAAGGTTACTTGAAAGATTACATAGTAATGATATTTGGGGTGTCAAAGCTCATCTAATGGCTGATGATGAATTTCAGAAAAAATCAGCGCGGTTCATCGAAAATCATGACGAACTGCGCTCTGTAACCAAATTTGGAGAAGCACGTTCACTTGCCGCAGCTACTGTAATTTCAACAGTTAAAGGAATGAAGTTTTTTTTCGACGGACAGTTTGAAAGTAAAAAAGTAAAAATACCGGTACAATTAGGGAGAGAGCCTCGTGAAAAGATATCGCATTTAACTAAAATATATTACAAAAAACTTTTAAGCATAATTTCGGATGATGTTTTTATTAAAGGAGAGTGGTTATTAATCGAACCGCAAAGCGCAGCAAAAAACAACCTAAGCTTCGAAAGATTTTTTAGCTGGATATGGCATTACAAAAATAATTTTAGACTTATAGTTATTAATTACTCGGATAAAACGGCTCAATGCAGGTTGCATATCCCGTTTACCATTCCCAACGAAATTATCGTTCTGGAAGATTTGCTTACAGGCGCAGAGTATATCCGCTCCACTACGGAAATAAAATCAATCGGATTGTTCATAGAGTTGAAGGCATATCAGAGCCATATTTTTTCGTTTACGCTTTAACTATGCCGACTGAGAAGAATTTGAGCCCATTTTTTATAAGCTGCCTCAGTTAAATGTAGACCATCGATAGTGAGTTCTCCTTTCAAATTTCCAAACTCATCCGCCATTTCAGAATGAAGATTAAAATATTCTAATCCTTTCCGCTCGCATAATTTGGAAATCAACAGATTCATTTCGTTTATTCTTTTGTTGGGACGATTTTCAATAGAACGCGTAGGCAGTATCGAAGTAAAATATATTTTTGTTTTCTTTAAATATGTTTGTAAAATTTCCGCTGTGTTTTCCAAAGTTTCAAGAAGCTGGTTTTTACTCCGCCCGAGAGCGAAATCGTTAGTGCCGATTAATATATAAACTATATCGGGCGCTTGGGCAATAACATCATGTTTTAATCTATTAAAAACGCCTTCCGAATTATCTCCATAAATTCCTTTGTTTAATATTTTCAACCGGGGTAAAAGTAAATCTGTTTTAAAGCTTTCCGTTATAGAATCGCCAATTAATAATATTTTCATCTTCCTCCTTGTTTAAAGCAAATTGAAATCAACTACACAAAATTTATTTTTCTAAGCTATAAAAAAACCATGGACCGATTGCCGTCCAAATTAAAACAACGACCCAAAGTCTTCCTTTAAAAATATTAAAGTCACTTAAAAGTATTTTCCACGAATGCCCCATTACAAAATGACCGAAAATAAATTCAAAAAGCAGAGTAATTATCATCCACATTAACCCTATTAATAGCGCCTGCTTCGTTGAATCAATTTGCCAGTTGGCAGTTGTCAACCAAAAGTATACTCCAAATATTACTGTGCCGGATAAAGTTGAAAGTTGGTGCGCGCCAAGTGAACTTAAAAACCGGGTATAAAGTTTTTCTCTTATAAATCCGTTAATAATTGCTAAAACAACCATCGGAAACCAAAGAAGAAAATAAATCAAGTAAATATTCATTAGAAACCCTTTCGAGTATAATTTTTTTAACTACTCAAATTTATAATCAACAGGTATTAAAAGACAGGTATGAGCAATCTAAATTGAAACTTATATAAACCTTCTCTATATGACTTTCAAATGGATAAAGAACCCGGAATTAAAAACGGAATTTTTTCATACTTCTAATTTCTGTAATCTGATAACTGTTTTAATGACTTCTCCATATTGCCATGTCCTGCTTGATGCGGGTGCTCTTCCAATTTATAAATTATGTGATGATTGTTTTGTTTATATTTTCGCTTCAATTTTTATGGAATATTAATGCCTCACGTTGGTGAACTTAGCGCTCTATTGACGGCGGTCTTTTGGTCAATAACTTCCTTTGCATTTTCTTCGGCGTCTAAAAAACTTGGCTCGCTTACACTCAATATAAATAGAATGATGCTTGCATCAGTGTTTTTAGTACTCACTATAATTGTTTTAGATTTTGATTATCGTCTCTCCGCAAATCAAATTTTAAATCTTGTGCTAAGCGGAATTGTAGGATTAGTAATTGGCGATACTTTTTTATTCAAATCATTTCAATACATCGGTGCAAGAATCGGAATGCTGCTTATGGCATTATCTCCGGTAATGAGTGGAATGCTTGCCTATATTTTTCTCGGTGAAGCTTTATCTTTCTGGGCAATTACAGGTATGTTAATTACAATAGGCGGCGTGGTGCTTGTTGTGTCCGAACGAAAAGAAACTCCCTCTTCCGAATATAAAATAAGCAAGATCGGAATTTTCCATGGATTGATGGGCGCACTCGGACAGGCAGGCGGATTAATCTTCGCTAAATTTGCTTTTGAAGAGGGCGAAGTAAATAAAATGGTTGCCACGTTTGTGAGGATTTTTTCATCCGTAATAATTATTACTATTCTTGCCGTTCTCGCAAAGCGGTTTAAAAATCCTATTAAAGTTTACAAAGAAAATCCGAAAGCAATAGCAACAACAGCAGTAGGAACATTTTTTGGTCCTTACCTTGGCATCACATTCAGTCTTATTGCGATAGCCAATACTAAGGTTGGTATAGCGGCAACTTTGATGTCAACAATGCCTATAATTATGCTGCCAATGGTTAGATATTATTTTAAAGAAAAACTATCATGGCGTGCAATCATCGGAGCATTTATAGCCGTTGCGGGTGTTGCAATAATATTTTTAAGATAATGATTCTCCCAGAATCTTATTATAAATCCGCTGAGTATTCTGATCAAAGCAGATAAATATTACTTTCTCAATCAAATCATTTTGCTTTAAGAAATCTTTTACTTCTCTTACTGCTATCAATGCAGCACGCTCCTGAGGGAAACCATATATGCCTGTGCTTATAGCCGGGAATGCAATTGATTTAATATTATTTTCAACAGCAATTTTTAAAGACGACCGGTAGCAATTTGCAAGCAATTCATCTTCGTTATTGTTTCCACCATGCCATAGCGGACCGACCGTGTGAATCACATTTTTTGCGGGAAGATTATATCCTTTTGTAATTTTCGCATCGCCGGTTGCGCAACCCTTCAACGCTCTACATTCTTCTAACAGTTCTGCACCGGCAGCGCGATGGATTGCACCATCCACTCCGCCTCCGCCAAGCAAAAAAGAATTGGCTGCATTTACAATTGCATCAACATTAAGTTTGGTTATATCGCCAAGCCGGATTTCAATTTTGTTATTCATTCATCTGCCTTTTTAATTTTTAACATTCATGTTGGTTGAATATTAAAAATAAAATTTGTTATTAAAAAATTAATGCAGACAGATTTGAAATTAATTATGGAATCCTCTCAGTATAAATTTTGTCACCTCAAACTCGATTATTATTGCCTTAACATTCATATCCTTGTAACTAACCTTACACAAGAACATAGGTCGAAACTCTGTTTCAACCGAAAAGACAATAAATTAAAACAAAATCCATGAGCAATTCAGAGAATCGCCTAACTGTTTTCAGCTTTTTGCGTAAGAAGACCTTGTAAGTTGACGTGGTGAATTGGCAGGATATGGGTGAAAAAAAACGATTAGGTCAAAAGATTAAGAATTGCCCATTTATTTAACATTCAGTATCACAAAAAAGAAGAAATTATATTATCACTGTTGAGAATTTTCCGTATCCAATTGCTGAAAATTTTACATTTAAGCATAGCAACTATTAGCCTATCAAACAAATTCGCATAATCCTATTTTAACATTCTTTCGCACGAAAATGGCATAATTTTAGAGCACACAAAACGGTGATTTTAATAATATGATTAAAATATTCTCGCATTTCTTGAAAGGAATGGAAAATGTCTGGCAAAAGTCGTCGCGATTTTCTCAAAAAATCTGCATTAATCGGGGCTGGAGTTGCAGGGTTTTCAACAACAACTTCAAAAGCAGCGCCTAAAAATATTTTATCGGAAGACAGAATGGGGGTGTTAGTTGATACAACTGCTTGTGTCGGCTGCCGAAATTGTGAATGGGCTTGCAAGGATGCTCATGGTTTGCCTGCCGGTAATTTAGAGTCCTACGAAGACAGAAAAATCCTCGAAACAAAAAGAAGACCCGATCACACAGCTCTCACAGTTGTTAATGAATACCCTCACGGAAAAAATTCAAATCTTCCCATTGATTTAAAAGTTCAATGTATGCATTGCGATCATCCGGCGTGTGTTTCTGCCTGTATTGTCGGCGCTTTTTCTAAGCAAGAAAACGGCTCGGTTATTTGGGATACCGATATGTGTATCGGCTGTCGTTATTGCATGGCTGCTTGTCCGTTCCAGATCCCGGCGTTTGAGTATGATAAAGCGCTCAATCCCTTAATTATGAAATGCGATTTTTGTTTCGAAAGAACAAAAGAAGGAAAACTTCCGGCGTGCGTAAGTATTTGCCCTGTTGAAGCGCTAACATACGGACCAAGAACCGAACTAATTAAAATTGCCCGGAGCCGCATTAAAAGAAATCCGGCTCGTTATGTTGATCATATTTTTGGCGAGTATGAAGTTGGCGGAACTTCATGGATGTACCTGGCAAGTAAAGATTTTAAGGAACTTGATTTTCCAAATCTTGGGAAAAATCCTGCACCCGGCGTTTCCGAATCAATCCAGCATGGAATATTTGCGTACTTCGTTCCTCCGGTTTCTTTATACGCATTGCTTGGGGGAATTATGTGGATTACAAAACGTCGTAAAGAATTAGAAGAGGAGGGAAAAATATGAACCACGAATTAGTTAATCCCGTGCCCATTAAACATAAATTTTTTACTCCGGGTGTAATTGCTCTTGTAATCATTGCGCTCAATGGTTTAGTTTTTTTAATGGGAAGATTTTTCTTTGGGCTTGGTGCGGTTACAAATCTTAATAATCAGTATCCTTGGGGGTTATGGATTGGCGTTGACGTTGCCGCTGGCGTAGCGCTTGCTGCAGGTGGATTTACAACTGCAGCACTTGGTCATGTTATGCACAGGGAAGAATATCACGCCATTGTTCGCCCTGCATTATTAACGGCAATGCTTGGCTACACTTTTGTTGCAATGGGTGTTTTTGTTGATATCGGAAGATGGTACTTCATCTGGCATCCGCTTGTTATGTGGAACGGTAACTCAGCTTTGTTTGAAGTTGGTATTTGTGTTATGATTTACATGAGCGTTCTCTACATTGAGTTTCTTCCTATTGTTACTGAAAGATTTATCGGTAAAGTAAATTTACCTGGATTTCTTTCCAGCTTGAACAAACTTGTAGATAAAATATTAAGATTGCTTGACCGCGGGCTTTCAAAAACTATGTTCGTTTTCATAATTGCAGGGGTTGTTCTCTCTACACTTCATCAATCATCACTCGGCACTTTAATGGTTATTGCCGGACCTAAGATGCATCCGCTCTGGCAAACTCCTGTGCTGCCTCTGTTGTTTTTATTATCGGCAATAAGCGTCGGTTTACCGATGGTGATTTTTGAATCTCTCATTGCTTCCCGTTCACTTAAATTAAAACCCGAAATGCATATTCTTTCAAGATTAGGATCAATGATAGCGCCTATACTTGGAATTTATCTTGCTTTTAAAATAGGCGATATGTTCATCCGCGAAACGTTTGTGTATCTTGGCGAATTTAATACCGCAAGCGTGATGTTCACAATAGAAATTTTGTTTGGAGTTGTAATTCCTTTAAGAATGTTCCTTTCGCCAAAAGTTTTGAAATCACCTCCGCTGCTTTTTACAGCCTCTGCACTTGTTGTTTTCGGAGTATTGTTAAACCGCATTAACAATTTTGTTGTTGCTTACACTCCGCCTTATTCAACCGAATCATACTTCCCATCATTCGGTGAGATTTCCGTAACCGTTGGATTTGCAGCAATGTTAGTTCTTGCATACAGGTTTATTGTATTAAATTTCCCCGTAATAAGTTTACCGGGCAAACATACTGCTCAGCCCACAAAATACTCTATCAGAGGAGTAGAAAAATGAAAAAGATTTTAGTTCTTGTAGTCGCATTAATTTTAACGGTTGGAATTGAAGCACAGCAAAGCCCTGGTAAAAATCATTCGAAGTTGAATATCAGCTGCAAAACATGTCACACTTGCGATGTTCCGACAAAAGATGAACCGTGCCTTGTTGCATGCCCCAGAGAAAACATAGTAACGGTTTATCAGAAACCGGAGGAAACTCCGGAGCTTATTGTTATAGATCAGTTAAGCGATAGATACGAATCCGTTCATTTTTCTCACAAGATACATGCGCAGATGTCTGTTATGTCCGGCGGCTGTGAAAACTGTCATCATTTCAACACTTCAGGACCAATATTGAAATGTAATAGTTGCCACGAGACATCGAGGCAACGGGACGATGTAAGCCTTCCGGATCTGAAGGGCGCTTATCACAGGCAATGTATGGATTGTCATCGCGAATGGAGTCATGAAACAGGTTGTAATTCGTGTCATACTTTAAAGAAAAATTTAACCGATACAAAAAGGGATAACGATAAGAAAAAGTATACAGGAAAAGATCATCCTCCAATATTAGAACCTGCTCATATTTCTTATCAAACAAATACCGATAAAGGAAAGCTTGTAACGTTTTATCATGATGATCACACAAAGAAATTTGGAATAAGCTGTGTAAGCTGCCATAAACAGGAAAATTGCACCAAATGTCACGATGTAAATAGAGAATCAAACGACAAACTAAAAACCGTAAGCACAAAAAAGACGTTTGAAGAGCAGCATAAAAATTGTATCAGTTGTCATAAAGAAGACAATTGCAGCAGTTGTCATAGCAGCACAAAACTTGAACCGTTTGATCATGCAAAGAAGACCGGCTGGGCGTTAAGCAAGTATCATATAAATCTTTCGTGCGCAAAATGTCACGGATCAAAACTTCCGTACAAGAAAGTTAACAAAAACTGTTCGAGCTGTCATCAGGGATGGAATGCGGAAACATTTAAACATTCGGTAACAGGTTTGCAGCTTGATGAAATACACATAGAACTCGGTTGCGAAGACTGCCATGAAGAAAATAATTTTGCGAAAAAACCGGGCTGCGATGGCTGTCATGAAGATTTTAACTATCCCAAACAGAAGCCGGGAAAAGTGGTTGGAAAATAGTAATTGAATGTCATTGCGAGTTACCAATAAAGGCTATTGCCTTTATTTATCAAAAGAATGACTTTATCGTCATTGCGAACGAGTCTTCGAGTGAAGCAATCTCAGTTCTAAAAGTTAGTCTGCTTCGTTCCTCGCAGTGATCCCGCAAGCGGGATAGGATGTCATTAGTAGCTACGCTTTGGGAGCGAAGCAATCTCAAAATTCTACTTTGAGATTGCTTCACTCGAAGATCGGTTAGCTAACGGACAATGACTACTTGAAATAGACTTTCAGTCTGTTATCACGGACATTAAATGACTTTAAAATTAAAAAGTATGTCTTTATAGTATGTTCAAGAAAATAGGATTCCGTTTAATATTTGTTGTTGCGTTAACATCGCTTGTAATAATAGGCGTATATGCCTACTTCAATGTAAAATCGCAAAGTGCCGGTTTAATTTCAGAAGTTGAGCGGCACGCAAACCAGCTTGGTGAAACAGTTATATCAAGCACACGCTTCGATATGATGCTTAATCAAAGAGATAGAATTCAACAGACTATCAATTCGATTGGTACACAGCCGCAGATAAGAGATGTAAGAATCATTAATAAAGACGGTGAGATTATTTACTCTTCCGACTCTATTAACATTAATAAAATGGTTGATAAGCGCGCAGAAAGCTGCTATGCCTGTCACGCAGAAGATAAACCTCTTGAACAGATTTCTATTACCGAAAGAACAAGAATTTTTAGGGTCCATCCAGATTCTAACCGGGTGATAGGAATTATTACTCCAATCTATAATGAAACATCATGCTGGAAATCAGATTGTCATGCTCATCCCAAAAATCAAAAAGTGCTTGGTGTTTTGGACGTTTCAATTTCACTTGCCGAGGTTGATAAGGCAATAGTTGTAAGAGAATGGGAAATTGTAATCTTTGCAATCGTTGCTGTTATTGCAGTTGGTTTACTAATTGCCTTCTTTGTCAGACGCTGGGTTTCTAATCCCGTTCATGATTTGCTAAATGCAACGCAACAGGTTAGCCAGGGAAATTTAAATTATGCAATTAAAGATCTTGGCGACAATGAAATTGGAAAGCTTGGCGAATCATTTAACAATATGACAAAGAAATTGTCCGAAGCACGCCTGCAGCTTTTTCAATCTGATAAAATGGCGTCGCTCGGAAGATTAGCCGCAGGAGTTGCACACGAGATTAATAATCCTCTAACAGGAGTTTTAACCTACAGTAGTTTTTTACTCAAAAGGTCAAAAGATAATCCGGAATTACAGGAAGACCTGAAAGTAATTGTAAGAGAAACTTTACGCAGCAGAGAAATTGTAAAAAGCTTGTTGGATTTTGCACGTCAGTCAGTTCCTAAAAAAAGCAGCGCCGATCTAAATGAAATAATTGATAAATCAATCAGCGTAATTGAAAAACAATTATCAATTAAGAAAATAAAAATTATAAAGAAAACGGAAATCAACCTGCCAAAAATAACCGTTGATGCAAACCAGATGCAGCAGGTGTTTATCAATCTTTTTGTTAATGCATCCGATGCTATAAACAATGAAAGCGGAACAATTTTAATAATAACAAAACAAATTTCTCTTTCACCGTTTGGAGTTGCGCAAATAAAAAAGGCAGCCTGCCCGAAACGACACAGTTTAATTGATAATGAATTTAAGATTGACGGACTGCCGGCGTTAAGAGTAAAGGTGGTGACTAACGGTAATGAGGGTATTGTTCATCTCGATCCCGTGTACGGAAAACATCGAAATTATTTTGAACTTGGTTTTAAAACAAGCAAAGACACAAAATTTGTTTGCCCTGATTGTAATACTTCTATCGTTCAGCAAGATAAACTTTGCCCCAAATGCGGTGCGCCCGTTCTTTCATTTGAGATAAGCGGGCAAGGTGTTTATGAGGTTTGCTCTTCAGAAAACAGTGATTGGGAAAAATGGGATTTTGTTGACTCTGCGGGTTTAAAGGAATTTCTTGAAGTTCGAATAAATGACACGGGAAGTGGAATAAGTAAAGATGATTTACCAAAAATCTTCGAACCATTTTTTTCCACAAAAGGACAAAAAGGCACCGGACTCGGATTGGCGGTCATCTGGGGAATAATTGATAATCATAATGGAACTATAACCGTTGAAAGCGAAGAAGGAAAAGGGACAACTTTTATCATCCGGCTTCCTCTTTCGCAGAAGTAATTATATTTATGAGTAAACCTCAAAACATACTGGTGATTGATGATGAACAGGTGATTATTGACGCCGTTGTTAAAATTTGTTCGCTCGAAAATTATTCTGTCGATGCTGCCTTAAACGTAAAGACGGCAATTGAAAAAATTTCAAAAAATTATTACCCGATTATTATATGCGATATAATGATGCCTGACGGCGATGGATTTCAAATTCTAAATGAGCTTAGAAATAAAAATATTAACAGCGCTTTAATTATGATGACAGGTTATTCTACGGTTGAAAATGCTGTAAACTCACTTTACCAGGGGGCAATAGATTTTATTCCCAAACCCTTTACGATGGATGAGCTTCTTAGTTCGGTCTTTCGTGCAAATAATTATCAGGAAATTAAAAAGAAACAAACTGCTTTTTCAAATAAAAATACCGGACATGAACTTCTTTATGTTACATGCCCCGCAAAATATTTACGCTTCGGCTATTCAAGCTGGATGTTTCAGGAGAATGACGGAAGCGTTTTAACTGGTTTGTGCGATCTGTTTCTTAAAACAATCGAGTCTATAAACAGAATAGATCTTCTTGAACTGGAAGATGAAATTGCGCAAGGCATAAGTTGTTTAACAATCAGATCCGGAGATGAACGGACGCATAAAATTCTTTCCCCCGTGTCTGGAAGAATAATTGAAGTAAATCAAAACCTAAAATTGAATCCGAACATAATTGAAAAAGATCCATACTTTGAAGGATGGGTATACCGCATTATCCCGAACGATCTCGGTTATGAAATCAAACATTTAGTTCCCTGTAGTTCGGACAGATTGTGAATTCGTTAATTATAAGTTTTTAAAATAATTTTAATTTATTAGGAGAAATATCATGGCATTATTCATACTTGCTGTAATTGTATTCATCATTGTGGATGTTCTAATCCGGATGATTGTAAAACGGTTGTCCGAACAGAAGCAAAAGAAAGAACGCGAAATAGTTTTGCAGGAAAGCCTCAAATTGGATTTTACAAGCGAAGCCAAAACATTAAAGCGTGCCGAAGTTCAAAATCCAAAAGCAAAAATTCTTTGTGTTGATGATGAAGAGGTTATACTTGGCAGTTTTAGAAAAATTCTTGTGCTTGACGGTTACTCTGTTGATACGGTTGAAACCGGACAGGAAGCGCTTGGCATGATTCAAAAACATCATTATGATTTTGTTTTTACTGATCTCAAAATGCCGCTGATGGACGGAGTGGAAGTAACAAAGTCTGTAAAACATTTGCGCCCCGATATAGATGTAATCATTATTACCGGATATGCTTCTGTGGAAACTGCTGTTGAGACGATGAAATATGGCGCTATGGATTATGTTCAAAAACCGTTCACTGAAGATGAACTTCTCGACTTCGTAAAGAAGACTTTGATTAAACGGCAGGATAAAATACAGAAACAATTAAAACCAAAAGTTCATATCACACATGTTCCTGCTTCAGATGATTTCGTAAAAGGTGAGTTTTCAATTCCGGGCGGAGTATTCATTGATAAAAATCATACCTGGTTAAGTATCAATCAAGAAGGAATAGCAAAAATCGGAATAGATGACTTTGCAAAGAAACTCATTGGCAAAATAGATTCAATCGAACTTCCAAATCTTGGAATGAATGTAAAAGCCGGGCAACCCTTGTTTACGGTTAAACAAGGGAATCGGGTTGTCGCATTTAATTCGCCTGTAACAGGAAAAGTCTCGCAGTTGAACACGCTGCTTGTGGATGATCTTTCTGCGCTTGAAATAACTCCGTATGAAAGAAATTGGATATGTGCGCTTGATACAGATAAAATTGACGATGAAATAAAAGAAATGAGCATCGGAAAATCCGCCGTTTCATTATTCCAAAATGATATTGAGAAGTTCAAAAATATTATGAAGGATCTTCTTAAATCTGAAAAAAAAGAAGGAGAGTATGTTGAAGAAGATCAATTGTACATTGGACAGTTGGAGAGACTTTCCGATGGGAACTGGCAGAAAGTAATTGCCGAACTTTTTATTAAGTAGTGGTGAGTTAATTTTTTTAACTGAGAATGTATTTGGAACAGTTTGTTTAAGATGAAATAATGTCAAACCAAATAAATCATCGGAATAACATTTATGAAGAAATTAAATGTATATGGATGGCTTCGGATGTAGTAAATTATAAACTTTGCGACAGAGAGTTCGACTGCGAAAATTGTCAGTTTGATAAAGTAATGCAAAATTTAGGCGGAGGAACTGCAATTTATAATGCTTCACCGGTTACTATACATAGAAATTATCTGATTGATAAAATTGACAGCGTACTTAAACAGCCGTATGATCCCTCCTGTTATTATCTCAATAATAATATGGTTGTTAAACATCTTTTTTCAAACACATATTATCTTGGAGTAAGCTGCACGGTAATGTTACTGCTCGATAATCTTACCTCCGTTTGCGAATGCAAAAAGGATAGTTATGTTCTTATGAATGACCCGATATTTAACTTTTCAGGAGATTGGGGTTCAATTGCAGTGCGTGCGCCGATGAACTTTATGTTTCTCGAAGGACTCAACACTTCATGGGAAGAGTCATCGGTGCACAAATGGCTGGCAATTGTTGCTGTTCATCCGGCTGAAATATCACCGGTAAAAATTTCGGAACAGGATTGGTATGACAGTAGGATAAATATAGCAAATTATCTAAAAAATTTCAGTCATCTTTCTGTTAATGTCGGCACTGCGTTGAACGATCGCAGCGAGCAGGCAAAATACCTCTACCAGTTCATCGGAAAAATAGAGTACCAAAAATTGCTCCGGATATTGTTTCAGTAAAAGTACTCGTTCATAGGATAACCGCCAGCGGCTTAACGCAGGTTATCCGGAGAGTAAATTAAAATGAAATATAAATTTTTAAATAAGCTAAGCACAAAACTCATCTTAATAATTTCGTCCTTTTTAATCACGTCTTTGACGGCTTATACTTATGTTACTATTTCTAATTTGGAAGAATCCCTCACACAATGCACTCTTCGCAACGCAAACAACATAAGCGATATTATTAAAAAAGCTGCCCGCTACAGTATGCTTCTTAACCGTCGGGAAGACGTTCATCAAATTATTAAAATGATTGGAACAGAAAACGGTGTTAAGGGAATTCGTGTTTATAACAAACAGGGCACAATTATTTTATCTACCGATTCTTCCGAAATGATGCAGCAAGTGGATATGAAATCGCAAGCATGCATTATGTGTCACATTAGCAATGAGCCTTTAACATCGCCCGAGCGCAAGGAGATGATGCGTATTTATAATGTTAATGGAAATAAACGCGTTCTTGGTTTGATTAATCCAATTAAAAATGAACCGGATTGTTCGACTGCCAATTGTCATGCACACAATCCCAAAACAGAAATACTTGGCGTTCTCGACGTTCTTATTTCGCTTGAAAAACTTGATTCTATAGTGGCTGAAAATAAGCGTAATATAATTACAGATTCGGCAATTTTAACTTTTATCATTGCCTTAACTACCGGCTTTTTTATAACTGTTTTTGTTAATCGTCCGTTAAAAAAACTTTCGTTAGGAATTGAGGAGGTTGGCGACGGGAATCTAAATTATAAGTTGGAAGTTAATTCGAAAGATGAACTTGGCGTTGTTGCTGCAAGGTTTAATGATATGTCAACCAAACTTGATGCTGCGCATAAAGAAATTGAGGAATGGAGTGAGACTTTAAATCTAAAGGTTGAGGAAAAGTCCGAAGAGTTACGCAAGATCTACGGACAGGTAATGCAGATAGAAAAACTTGCATCGCTTGGAAAACTTTCCGCAACTGTTGCACACGAATTAAATAATCCGCTTGAGGGAATTTTAACATACAGCAAACTGGTTTCCCTAAAACTTTCCCGGGAACCCAATGCGGATGAATATAAAAAATTAATTGAATACTTGAATTTAATTGCCGATGAATCCGCACGATGCGGAAAAATTGTTAAAGATTTGCTTCTGTTTTCTCATCGAAGTGATAATGAATTCATTGATGCGGATTTGGTAACCGCCATAGAAAAAAGTATACAACTCATTAATCATCATCTTGAAATAAACAAAATAGAACTGATAAAAGAACTTGAGGTAGATAGCGTAGTTCTAAAATGCAATCCTCAAAAAATACAGCAGGCATTAATTTCGATTCTTATAAATGCTATTGAAGCAATGCCCGGCGGCGGAAGACTGACAGTTAAACTAACCCGTGAAAATAATTATGCAATCATCCGTGTTGAAGATCAGGGTGCCGGGATAGCGGATAAAGACATCGCAAATATTTTCGAACCATTTTATTCGACCAAGGAAGCGGGTTCAGGCACGGGATTAGGGCTTGCAGTGGTTTACGGAATTGTTAACAACCATAACGGTAAAGTTGAAGTTGAAAAAACCTCGGCGGAAGGCACAACATTTAAAATTGTATTTCCATTAATGAAAAATGATTCGGAATTATCATGAACAAAAAAGAAAGAATACTAATAGTAGACGACGAAAAAATTGTGCGGGAATCTCTCTTCCATTGGTTCGAAGAAGAGGGCTATCTTGTAGAAATTGTAGACTCCGGAGAGAGCGCCTGGCATATGTTCGAAAAAAACAAATACGACCTTCTGCTTGTGGATATGAAAATGCCGGGCGTAAGCGGGCTGGATCTTCTAAGCAAAGTTCGCTCGGTTGATAAAAATGTTATCTTTATAATGATAACAGCATTTGCTTCAGTGCCCACAGCCATAAAAGCGCTAAAGGAGGGCGCTTACGACTATGTTACAAAGCCAATCGATCCGGAGGAGTTGTCTCATCTCGTTAAAAAAGCTCTCGAACAAAAAGCTTTAAAAAATGAAAATGAAAAACTTCGTAATAGCATTGAAGAAATAATAAAGCCGGATAACCTTATCGGAGAGTCTCCGCAGATGAAAAAAATATTCGAACTTATTCAAACAGTTGCTCTCACCGATAATACGGTTATGATTCGCGGTGAGAACGGAACCGGAAAAGAACTTGTTGCCAAAGCTATTCATATAAACAGTAAGAGGCGGTACTTCCCCATTATTACAGTTAATTGCAGCGCACTTGCGGAACCTATTCTCGAAAGCGAGTTATTCGGGCATGAAAAAGGCGCATTTGCAGGGGCGCAGTTTAAACGTAAAGGTAAGTTTGAAATGGCTGATGGCGGCACGATTTTTTTAGTGGAAATAGCCGCTATCTCACCTAAAATACAGTTCGAAATTTTACGCGCGATCCAAACTAAACAATTTAAAAGAGTTGGCGGCAATGAAAACATTAACAGCGATTTCCGCGTAATCATTGCAACTGACAACTTGCTCGAAGAAATGGTTAAGCGGGGAAATTTCCGCGAAGACCTTTATTACCGTCTAAATGTGTTCACTATTAATGTTCCTCCGCTGCGAGAGAGAAGAGAAGATATTCCATTACTTGCTTATTACTTCCTGTCTAAATATTCAACTGCTATGAATAAACCGGTTAAAAGTATCTCACAGGAAGCAATGGATTTTTTTGTAAAGTTCGATTGGCCCGGGAATGTGCGCGAATTAGAAAATGCGATTGAGCGCGCCGTTGTAATTGGTAAAGACGATAAAATAAAAGTGTGCGATCTGCCCTTCCATCTTTCCAATAATATTATTCCGGAAGATATGGGTGATAAAAGTTTATCCGCATTCGAGAAAAAGCATATTCAAAAAGTGCTTTTAGAAAACAACTGGAACATCTCGCGATCTGCTTCGATATTAAAAATTGACCGCGTTACGCTTTATAATAAAATAAGCAAGTACGAAATACCAAAGCCCAATTGAAGAAAACTAATATTGCGCCGGTCATTGTATCCGTTTTAGTTTGTTGATAATGTTTTGTTTTAATTGTTCGGACTCATTAGTTTAAATTTTTGTTTGCCTTTGTTTTTCGGTAATGCCCCAAAAAATGTTAAAGGTCAACAGCTGCTGTGGTTACTAATACTAATTTTATTAACTACCCTTTACTAAAGTAAGTTGTTTGTACATTCCTTTGGTATCAAATGATACTAACCTGCAACATCATATTAAAAGTTATTGAAAAAACTATCTCTGGCGATTTTATTCGGTTTAATGGTTTAATCTTCTTCAAAAATAGAAAATGCACACTTCTAACTTATCTCTCTGGCTCTCTCACTCCGTTGCTCACATACTAAACCAGTATGTAAACTTAATCATAAAAATATTGTCCGGTTTTTGATCCATCAACCGATTGAAATTTTTTGAAAACTGGAATTGTCCCATCTCTTCATAATCGGAACGAGTTTGTGTCCACACAAAATAAAGAACCGAACCCGGCAAATACTCCCATCGAAGCACGGCATTACCCCGCAAAGATTTGAAATTAAAATCGGGGTTGCCCACTTCTACAATTCCAGCCGGACCGGAACCATCGGGATCGGCAGTATAATCATCTTTGTTAAAAGTAGAGCCTTCCTGTCCATAAACAAGAAAATCATAACTTGACGCCCTCTTTAATTCTTTGAAGCTGTAATAATCACCGGAAGAGATTAAAGGCTGAACATAAAGCTGAAGACTTAGGCGCGGATTAAAAATCCAGTTCAATCTTATGCCAGCGCCTACGGTGTGTTGTTTCATTTCTGCGAACACGTATCGCCTGCCAAAAGTATTAACAGCGTATTGATCTTCTTTTGAAGTAACCCATTGTGCATTTTCCAGGTTATACGAATAGAACGGGCTAAAACTTATCGAAACATTTGACACTGGTTTAAACTCCAACGATGTTCCGGCTTCAAGGCTGCGCGAGCCATCGGATTGATAAGTGTAACCGTAAACTCCTATAACAATATCTTTTCGACTGTCACTGTTTATATTTAAACTGACCTGGTAGCCGGATGGATTAGATGTCAACGGACCCCCTCTTGTTCGGCGGTTGCTTATTGTTTCCGGATTGTATGCCAAGTTCCAACCCATGTTGTAATAATTTAAAAACTCAATACTCCCGAAATGGAAGATTCCCTGCCCGTTAACATTTCCATCGAAATCCGAGTTGCTGAACAGCGCCCCGCCGAGTTCCAAATAACGGTAAAAATCTGTAGGATCTGTCCAATGATAGCCTGCTCCGGCATGTGCGTTTATTTGATCTGCACGCCACATAAAGCCGGCATCATTAACATCAAAGCCCGGCGAAATCAAACCGAAAGCAGTGTTCATAAAAAAGTTACCTTTTTGTTTGTTTATGTAAAAACGCATTGCATATCCGCTAAGGGAATTTGCGGAACTATCCACACCAAAATTCTTTGCATCTGGGCGTTGAAAATAGTGGCGGGAGTTTCTTTGCACTTCAGTTATTCTTTCGCTTGTTCCTGTTATATGCGATGCGCCAACCCAGCCGGTGAATACCCACGATTTTGATGAATCGAGAAAAGACCAGCCATCTAATCCGAATGTGTACCCGCCGCTGTTTATCTCTGATCGTAATCTGTCATCTTTAAATGCGCGCTGTGTAATTGTGGAAATAAAACCGAGTGATTGAAAACCTTCATCAAACTCTTTCTGAACTCTGAATATTCCGGAATAAGTGAACGGTTCAACTTCGGTTTCAAACCTGCTTCCGTTGTACTGATACTCTGCATATTCACGTCTCGTGACTGCCTGGATTGTTCCAACATTCCAGTTTCCGTTCAACTTACCTGTAAGTTTTGATGCAGCTAAAATATGTGTGCCTGCAGGATAATCGGCATAATCATTATCAGGTAAACTTCCCTCCGGCACTTTTCCAATACGCCGGCTATAAAAGAAGTCGGGGTTGCTCCAATTAAAGCCCCAATAACTTCGCGCGCCCCCCTGCCCGAAATTAAATATACTTGAACCTTCAACGAAGAAGGGTCTTTTTTCGGAATAAAAGGTTTCAACGTCGCTAAGGTTTATTACAGCGGGATCAATTTCCACCTGACCAAAATCGGGATTGATAGTTGCATTAAGTGTTAAGTTTGAACCGATTCCCATTTTTAAATCAGCACCGATACCGGGCAGGTATTTTGATCCGTTATTAAATGGATCATTAGCGGCTGGATGCGTGTATTCGGCTTTAGTAGTTATATAAGGAAGAATTTCAAACTGCGAACCCGGTTTAATATTTTCCATACCGATTAATGAAACAAAGTGAGAAACGAATCCACTTTCATTTTTAGGAACATAAACGTAATAATCTCTTTCATTTTTCCGCGCAATAAATCTGCTGAAATTAACGCCCCATTCATTTATATCTGCGTCTTTAAATCGAAGCTGCGAAAAAGGGATTTTAAATTCTGCCGTCCAACCGCTGCCGTTCAATTCTACTTTCCCTTCCCAAACACCGTCCCAGGAGTTGTCATCCCAATCGTCATTAAAAAGCACACCGTCCATATAAGCGCCGGCAGCATTAAGTCCGAAAAAATAACCGCTGCGTTTATCATTGTAAGGGTCCAGGTAAACCACGAATTTATCCGCCTCCACATAATCATCACGGCGGGCAAGCCTGGCAACGATTGAATCAGGTGAAGAGTCGTACATCCTTGCTGCGATATAAATTGCTCCTTCATCATACGCAATTCTTACTTCCGTATTTTCACTTGCCGGTTTTCCTTCGTTTGGGTCGCGTTGAATAAAACCAGAGATCAATTCGCTGTTTTTCCAAATGTCTTCATCAAGTATTCCGTCAACAATAATTGTCTGATTAGATTTGGCAGCTTTAACTGCAGATCTTTTCTGCGGATTACTGCTGACTGTAACAGTTAACAACAACAGTAGTATTGTTATTAATTTTAAACTTATCTTCATACTGTCTTTCATTTTTAGTATTAGACTAATCAAACTTAATTTTGTTATGCAATTTCGCCCGCTCATTACACAAATGCATCTTTAATTTTGTATGTGGTTATTTCTGCTGACAACCGGTTTAATTTTTCTTTTTGTTTAATCTAACACATCATCACATTCAAGAGGATGTTACTTCAACCGAAATTTAGTGTGTAATTAGCAAAAATACTCTTCGAAAATTATTAAGAACCTTTCTTAGAACTTTTAAATTATATTGTAGATCGAAGCGAAGCTTCGATAATCCGTTAGCTGACGGATCGCATAGTTGAATGATTGGATGATTGGAGGTTAATGTAAGACACAACCCAAATTTTCCTCTGATATTTAGTTGCCGGCTTTGCTGTGCTAAGAATGGATGAATATTGCAATCGATTGCTGCCGACTGTTTGGTTCTTTCTTTCACGGCTTAACCTGGAGCAATGCCGGTTTTTAAATCGAGAAGGCTGAAATATTTGCGGATAAAAAATATTTAAATTCTATTTTTAATCAAATCAAAAACTGATTTGAGAAAATAAGTTGGTTTTATATTGCTGCCGTTTGAATAAAACTTTACACCGGTTGAAACTAATGCAGTATCCGCTCCAAGTAAGAGGCCCATAGTTATATCGGTTTCCATCCTATCGCCGCATAGTAGTACTTTGCCGCATTCGGTTTTTAGTTTAGTTTTAATCTCTTCAATCATGTATTGGGATGGTTTGCCGAAATGTTTTTCGAGCTTGCGGTGAGTGCGTTTTTCGAGAGCAGAAATTGTAGCTCCGGCGTCCATAACTTCACCATTTTCAACCGGGCATGTATCATCTATATTTGCAGCATAAAATTTTGCGCCTTTCTCAAGCGCCCGCGCAGCTATTTCAAGCTTATTGTAATTAAGCGTTGTATCGAGAGTAACAAGCAAAACATCTACGTTGGCAGGATTGTCCGTATAAAATAGACCGGCTTCAGCAATCTCTTTTATAAATATTTCTTCCCCAATTGCAAAAAACTTTTTACCGTAGTAATATCTTTGCAAATAATTTTTAAGAACTGTTGTCGCCGTGATAATTTCATTTAGATTTAGTTGAACCCCAAAAGCATTTAACAAATTAAAGTAATCTTCCGAGCGTCCTGTAGTTTTATTTGAAACAAATAAAATCTGCTTGCCTGCTTTTCTTAAATAATTTACTGTGTCTCCAGCATTAGGAATAATTTTGTCACCTAAATAAATCGTTCCGTCAAGGTCGAAAATAAATGCTTCATACTTTTCAATCATCATAAAGCAGGATACAGCTTATAAATCTTAAACGAGACCGGATTCATTTCTACGTCCAATAAAACAGAGGATTCACCGGAAGAAATCATTCCCTGTTCCCCGTTCCATAAATTTTGATACTGAAGTTTTTCACCTTCGAGAGGGAGTTTAAATTTTACTTTTTCATTGCCGGAATTGAACAGACAGAGGATCCATTCGCCGCCGAGTTTACGTTCAAAAGCAACAACACCCATATCGTCATTTGAATAAATAAAACGAACCGAACCTTTTTGAAGAGATGAATTTTTGTTATGAATATCACCGATCTTTTTATAAAAATTCAAGAGGTCTTTGTTTTGTTCAACTTTATATGTGCCGAAACCTTTTTTGAATCCTGATGATTCGTTTATCACTTCATCTACATATTTGAAGTTGTCCCAGATCATCGGTTTTCGGTTGTGCGGATCATCGGCGCCCCACATGCCTATCTCGTCTCCGTAATAAATCATAGGCGCGCCGCGGTAAGTCATCTGAAATGCGGCAATAAGTTTTTGTTTTTCATAAGATTGCTTTGACGGCTTGCCGGGATTGTAGTTGTTATTTCCTTCATTTGCATCGTTATCAAATTTGCGGTCGGGATTTTCAATCATAGAAGACAATCTTTCGGTATCATGGCTGCCGATTAAATTTTGGAGTGCATATAAATTATCTTCCGGATAATTATTGTCAACCTCTTCTAAATCAGTAACAAATTTAGAAGCAGAAATTTTATCTTTAACATCTATGAAAAAATTTTTAACAGAATAAGCAAAATTATAATTCATCAAGGCATCGAATGCGCCGTCCTCAGAAATAAAATCGGGAGAGAGCTCCCATAACTCGCCAATGATAATAGCCTCATTGTTTAACGAACGGACAAGTTTACGCCAATCTTTCCAAAAACCAAATGGCACTTCGCGGGCAACATCAAGACGCCAGCCATCAATGCCGTCCGAAGGATCGCCGTCGCCATCCGGGTCCATCCATTTTTTTGTTGCATGATAGATGTACTGTTTTGGTCCCTCGAGCAAATCATTTGCTGTGCGGTTAAATTCCGGCAGAGATTTAATATTCCACCAGCCTTTGTAATCAAATTCATTTTCAGTTGTCGCGGGATTATCAAACTTTTTTATGATGTACCAATCTTTATACTTAGACTTTTCGCCATTATTGATGATATCCTGAAATGCCCAAAACTGCACCCCGGTATGGTTAAACACACCGTCAATAATTATTCTCATTCCCCGTTTATGAACTTGATTTACAAGCTCGAGAAAAAGTTTATCCGCTTCTGTCCACATCCACGTCGAAGGTTCATCCGGAATTTCCTGTTCCATTAATTTTTTGTCACCTTCGGGATCGGGTCCAAAATTTACATCAATATGGTGATATGTTGAGCCATCATACTTGTGAAGCGAAACCGCTTCGAACACAGGATTTAAATATATTGCGCCGACGCCGAGTTCTTTAATATAATCGAGATGATCGATTATCCCTTGAATATCCCCGCCATATCTTCTTTCATAAAAATGATAACGGGTCTTCCCGGTTTTATTTTTCTCCCATTGCTGCCGCGAAAACCAATTAGATGTCCATTGTGTTACTTTCCAATTATCAGGTTTGTAATCGGAAAAAATAAAAACTTTATCCGCTTTTGGGTCGTTTGATTTATCTCCATTTGCAAACCGCTCAGGAAATATTTGGTACCACACGACACCCTTAGCCCATTCAGGCACACTTTGGGCAAAGGAAGAAAGCGATATCAAAAAAATAAAAAGGAGTATTTTTATTTTCATAAAGAAAGTTCCTTTTTCATTATGGCAAGAGACTCTTCAATAGAATGAGGTTTAAAACCAAACTCTGATTCTGCTTTAATTGTAAGCAGCCCCGACTTCAAAGGTCGTTTTGCCGGTTGGTTTAAATCTTCGGTAACTATTTTTTTAATGAGCGATTTATCAAGTTGAAAATAATCTGCAATCTTTATTGTGAAATCATAACGGGATAAAAATTCTCTTCCGCCTATATTATACAATCCGTATTTTTTAAATTCTATGATCTTACTGATTGCCTGAACCAGGTCATCGATAAAAGTTGGGTTGTTGATCTGATCGGTTACAATTCTTATTTCTTTTCCTGCGCGAAGTGAACTTACAACCCAGCGGACAAAGTCAGGGCGGCTGTCGGCAATACCAAAAAGAACATTCGTACGAATTATAGTATTGAACACCCCGCTTGTGTTCAAAACATTTTCGGATGCAAGTTTAGTGCGTCCGTAATATCCAAGCGGGTTAGTCCGCGATTTTTCCGAATATGGTCCTCTCTTACCGTCAAAAACATAATCGGTGGAAATATGAATTACATGCGCATCAATTACGCGCGCTGCTTCTGCAACATACTCCACACCTTTCACATTAACTTTCCAGGCGGTTTCCCGTTCGGTTTCGCTTAAATCTACATTTGTAAAAGCAGCCGTGTTAATAATAAAATCAGGGCAAAAATTATAAACGACTTGTTTAAAATCATCCCGATTAGTCAGGTCAACACACTTATAATCTACATTTGAAAACACGGCTTCATCTTCAAGCGAAACACCGAGTAATTCATAATTCTTTGCGAGTGCCAGATTAAAAATCGTTCGCTGCCCCAGCATGCCGTTTGCGCCGGTTATTAAAATTCTTTTCTTAATTAAATCTTCGGGAAACATCATTCTTCAAGTTCTTAAACATAAAAAATTCATCGTACGAAACAGCAATTCCAGCCGCCCTATTAGCCTTTAACAAAGCATCCAATAAATTTGCATCTTTAATATAATTATAAAAAAACACTGCCCCAAAGATATCACCGCAGCCTACTTTGTTTTTAACGACTAATTTTTCGGCAGAGACAAATACCGATTCAATCTCGCTGCCGTTTTTCACATAAGCTCTTACGCCCAGTTCACCTTTGGTAATGATCAATATTTTCACACCGCTTTTGAGCACTTCCGAAGCAATAGCGTTAATATTCTTTTTATCCGAGAGTGTAAATATTTCGTTCTCGTTGGTTTGCAAAATATCTATACATCTTAACCATTTTACTTTATTCGGCACAGGACGAAAAATTCTTTCCAACTTTTCGTTCATTCCGCGTGAAAGTGAATGAAGATCGAAGTAAATCAATCCGCCGAAATTATTTCTTAGCACTTGCAACTCTTCCGGCTCAATTTCAAAACCTGTAATCATATTTATCAAAATGCCGTCAAACCCAAAATCGTACTGCTGCGGAAGATTTAGTTTTGTAGTTATGTTGGTATATCGTTCTTCTCTTTCTTTATCGGGATGAATAGTTAGATGAATTTCGGGAACTTCATCCAATTCTTCGACATACTTTTTGTTGAATCCGGAATAGACATCGTCAAAAAGATGATAATTGTTCTTTAACGATGTATGAAGAAACATTTCATCTTCTGCTGCTTTGATAGATGAAACGGCAAGAGCCGTGTAATAAAGCCCGCCGGGCTGGATAACTTCCTTCGCATTTTTAATTATGTGGTCTTCAACAGAATGACCTATTAATAAAAGTTTCATATCATTCTAAACTTATTTGGGTGGTTACATAAGCGGGAAGTTTTTCTTTGAACATAATAGTAATCCTTTTCGTCTCTTCAATTTTTCCATATCCTTCCGAAAAAAGCGAAGTGGTTACACTGCTTTTAAGCGAAACCGATGAGCCTTTTATTTGCAATTTAATGTTAGAATGTCTGCCCGACGCCGTATAAGTGTTTTCGCCTATACTAATAAGTTTGATATTCGGATGGAAAAGAAATCCCGCTACAACTTTGTGAACATCTCCTCCAATAAACTCATCTCTGATCTCAATAATTTTTTGTGCTTTATGATAGTGAAAGTTTCTTTTAACAATTACAGGATCTGTTAATCGCGCATAACCATAATGCTGAATTGAAAGAAAGTCTTCCTCTTTGTTTGAACGCCATTCAATTAGTTTCGGTTTTGTTATGTCATCTTTTATTTTAAAAAGACCATCGAGTTCTGAAAGTTCTTCATCGTCAACATAAGCAGTATTATGATTTTTTACAGAACGAAATTTGTTCCGCAATACGTTATCTGCATAGATAGAATATGTTCCGGGATCAACAATAATATTTTCATCCATGTAAAAAAGTTCAAAACTAAAAGTATCGTTATGCCCGGGCGCACCCAGTCCGCGTTTTCCTATTTCCCCTGCCTCAATAAAAAGGTGAAGGTTGTCGTCTTTTAAAATATAATGCCCGCCTTTAACAAAGCCTGACGAAGAATTGTTTTTTTCAATTCTTATGGATTTATATTCATCTGCGGCGTTTACTCCAAACATCAAAACAACTTCCGGAGTTACTTCTTTTTCAGCATCTTTAAATTTGGGTTCTTTAAATAAATATGCCCCGGCAGCCATTACTGAAGAATAGTCGGGCTGTTCATTTAATATGTTAATCGGTAAAATTCTACCGACAATAGCGTCTCCTATTTGCGGAACTGAATTATCATCTCTTAAATAAGCTGATTGCACTTCAAACATTAACTTTAATTTTTCATTATAGAGTTCTGTGAAACTAAATCCTTCGCGGGTCAGCAAAGTTTTTCCAAGATAAAAAACCTCAAGTAAAACAGAATGAAGCGGCACTGATTGTTCATAACTTACTCCGTCTTCATGAACTTGTTCTCTCATTTCCTGTTCAAAACCGGAATAAGCAAACTCAATATTTTTTTTGCCATAATAAGATCTTTTTAAGAAAATCCCCGCGGCTGTGAGCGCCAATAGGTTTACAAGATAGGAGCTTCCTCGTTTACCGGCGTATTCAAGATTATTTTCAATAAACAAAGTGTGATGAAGTACAAAATCAAATAGTGTGTTATAAATGTTTTCATCAACTAAAGAGGAGTTAATAAAAAACCCAAAAGAGAACAAAACATTAATTAGCCGTATTGAAACTTCTGAAGTTTTTATCCAGTTAACTCCGGTGCAAAATCTATTTGAAGAAATAAAATCCTTAAACAAGTTTAGGAAATGCGAAGTATATTTTTCATTGCCGGTTAAAAAATATGCGCGGCTTAAAATAATGCCCTGGTGAAAGCGGGCAATATACCATGTGTTTTTTATATCAACACCCACCGGCGCATCGGTAAAATCAAGCATCCAGCTTAATGATTTTTCCCACTCGTACTTTGCTGCGTAATCGTAATTCCATTTAATATTTTCACCGGGTGACAACAGCTGTTTGCCGGGAAGCAGATATTCATTTCTCAAAACTGCACCGGCTTTTTTAATTACTTCGGCAGTGTCTTCAATCAATTCAAGTGTGTTTTTTAATCTTACTTTTTCTTCATCGGATGAAAAAAAAGTAAACGGGAACGTCTCTTTTATTTGTTGAAGTTCGTCACCTTTGATTTTGTCATAAGCCGGCAGTTTTATATTTTTTTGCGAATAATAAGAAGCTTCCACTTCCCGCCGGAAAAGTTTTTTACGGACGATGTTATAGTTTATGTGATTTATGTAATCGAAGATCTTCATTTTGTAATATCGGGTGTATGAACCGGTTAATTGGTTTTCACCATTAAAATTATAAGTATATATTAGTTCACTAAATTTTTACCCATCAAATTTAATAAAATAAGGAACGTATGAAAATCGGAATTACATGCTATCCAACTTACGGCGGAAGCGGAGTAGTTGCTACAGAACTTGGTAAAGCTCTTGCAAAACGGGGGCATCAAATTCATTTTATAAGTTATGCTCTCCCTTTTAGGTTAGATAGTTTTGTTGAAAATATTGTTTTTCATGAGGTTGAAACAAGCAGTTATCCGTTGTTCGAGTTTCCGTTGTATAGCCTGGCGCTTGCAAGTAAAATGGTAGAAGTTGCCAGGTATGAAGATCTCGACCTTCTTCATGTTCACTATGCCATCCCTCATGCAAGCAGCGCATATCTTGCCAAACAGATGTTGAAAGGGAAAAAAGATTTAAAAATTATAACAACTCTTCATGGTACAGATATTACACTCGTCGGTCTTGAGCCATCGTTTTTGCCTCTTGTAAAGTTTAGCATTAAAGAAAGCGACGGAGTGACGGCAGTTTCCCGTTTCTTAAAAGAAAAAACGCTCACTAATTATAACATTGAAAAAGATATTGAAGTAATTCCTAATTTTATTGACACAAATATTTATAAACCTATCAGCAACAGCGAGTTTAAAAAATATATTGCACCAAACGGCGAAAAAATTTTAATGCACACTTCAAACTTTAGGCCTGTAAAACGCGTCCCCGATACAATTAAAATTTTTGAACAGGTTTTTAAAGAAATCCCTTCTAAACTCGTTTTGGTTGGTGATGGGCCTGAAAGAAGTGATTGCGAAAAACTCTGCCGCGAAATTAATTTGTGCGACCATGTAAAATTCCTCGGCAAGCAGGATGGTCTTGTTGACATATTAAATGCAGCCGATGTTTTTCTCATTCCCTCTCAATCGGAGAGTTTTGGACTTGCTGCTCTCGAAGCAATGGCTTGCGGCGTTCCTGTTGTAAGTTCGAGTGTGGGTGGTTTGCCCGAATTGGTAAAACATAACGACTCGGGATTTATTGCTGAGATAGGAGATATAGATAGAATGTCTAAGTACGTTATTGACCTGCTGACGAACTCAAGGAAATATGAAATATTCTCAAACAACGCGCGCAGACGTGCCATAGAACTTTTTGGAATTGATAAAATAGTTCCCTACTATGAAAATTATTATCAAACTGTATTAGAAGAAAAAGTATCTGCCTGATGAATATCTATTGTGCCGGCGCAATTAAGGGTGATATTAGCTATCAGCAATATTATAAAATAATAATTGAAGAAGTTGCGAAACGAAATATAAACGCATTATCGGAATTAAATATTAAGCTGCAATTAAAAACAAAACTTAATGACAAAGAAATATATGAGCGAGATATTCAATGGTTGAATAACAGCAAGGCTATGATTGCCGAAGTTTCCGGCGCAAGCCTTGGAGTTGGATTTGAAATTGGTTACGCGCTCTTCCATTTAAATATTCCGGTGCTGGCACTGTATCATAAAAATGTTGATAAAGTTTCCGCAATGATTACCGGCTGTTCTTCCCCGTTGCTTGATATTTTTCAATATGCTGAAACAGATGAATTAAAAGAATACATAAACAACTTTATTTTAAAAATCAAATCTTTATGACAGAAAGAGAATTCATCATCCGTTTTTCATCTTCTCTTTCAGAGGAAGGGATAAAAACTTTTCCGGGTGATTTTCTTACTGCTGATAAAACAAGGGAAGTTAAACTCGCAGGTAAAACTCTTCTGCCCGGCGAACAATTTTTTGGTAAATTTGAAATAACTACGATTGACGGAACTCCGGTGATGCAGGCAAACAGCTACATCGAAGCTAAATATATTGTATATGCCGGAAAAAGTAAGCCGGCATTTATTAGAGTTCCAACTGATGACAATGAAATTAAATTTACCGTTACGGCGTATGAAAAATATCTTGACGCAATTACAAAGCGGGCTGAATCCGATTTCAAAAAAATATTTCCCGACTCTAAAAACTTAAACAGCACAGTTAATGAAATTTTTAGAATTCTAAATCTTATTAGGTATTAATCACTTTGATAGAAGTAAGCGATAAAGTTCATAAATATCTTCAATCGTTATACGGGACCGAGGCAGCGGGCAAATATTTAGATTTTATTAAATCGGATCCATCTCAATATATTCGGGTTAACCTTCTTAAAATTTCTACTGAAGGCTTGGTCAGGCGATTGTTAACAAAGTATAATATTAAATCTGTTCCCGTAGCAGGAATAAAGAACGCATTAAAAATTCAAAGCGATTCTCATATTCTCGGCAAAACTTTAGAACATATACTCGGCTACTATTATATTCAGGGGTTATCTTCCATGCTGCCGCCGCTTGTTTTAAATCCTTCAAAAGAAGATATCGTTTTGGATTTATGTTCTGCGCCCGGCTCAAAAACTACAAGCATTGCTGAGATGATGGAAAGCAACGGTACCCTGCTCGCAAATGAAATTGCAATTGACAGAGTGAAAATGCTTGTCTTCAACATAGACCGTATGAATTTAATGAACACAGCAGTTCTTCATTTTAAAGGCGAGCAGTTAAGTAAAATTTATAACAACCATTTTGATAAAATTCTTGTTGACGCCCCTTGCAGCGGACTCGGAATAATTCAGAAAAAAGGGGAGGTGAATAATTGGTGGTCTCTTGAAAGAGCAAGTAAACTTGGCGATTTGCAGTTACGATTACTCATAGCAGCTATAAAAATGGTTAAACAGGGCGGAGAAATTATTTACTCAACATGCACTTTAACCGTGGAAGAAAACGAAGCCATCATAAATAAAGCGCTCCGAAAATACCCGGTTGAACTTGAAGATATTTCGCTTCCGGTAAATTCAATTGATGCTTTTAGTTCGTTCGCAGGGGAAATGTTTCATCCCTCAATTGTAAAAGCGAGAAGAATATTACCCTGGGAAGTAGACAGCGACGGATTTTTTATTGCTAAATTCAGAAAAACAGAAGAGACGCAATCACCCGAAAAAAATCAAATCAAACCATCAAACCTTAAACTCGTTTCATCTTCGAGTAAAGAAATAAAAAAATATCTCTCTTACATCAGCTTAACTTTTGGTGTTGATGAGCCGGTATTTGCAGAGTATAAATATATCGTAAAAGCGGGCGACATATATTTTGTAAATGCCGGATGGGATGAAGATAATTTATCTCTCTTTGAAAGAATTGGAACACGCTTTGGAGTTGTAAATAAAAACGGCGAGCTTACACTTCACACACAAGCAGCCGAAACTCTGAATGAGCGAATCACAAAAAATATTTATGAGATTACCGGTAAAGATGAATTAAAAATATATCTTGACGGCGGCATTATTAAAAAACAGCCGGATATTAAAAACCAATGTGCCGTTAAGTATGAAGGCATGATAATAGGAACAGCCGTAGTTACCGATTCGGGAATAAAAAGCCGTTTCCCAAGAGCCAAACGTACACAGGAAATTTTTATTGCTTGAAATATTTTTCGTAAAGTGATTCATAAATTTATAATCCGTTCGCATCCGTGTTAATTCACGTCTAAACTTTTGAGCAGATGTAAACTAATTTCTGCTTCTCCATTTCATCAACGCATAAACTTTTGCAGATAACTCTTTCATTATCGGCAGCGCTTCTTTTTCCGGAATCGGAGTGAAGCAGGATATTATATACTTTATTTCGCCGTCGTCAACTATGCCTGCATCATTTGTCCAATAGCTCCACCAGCCTGTTTTGTTATAGTACATCGCATTAAGCGGCAGCCCTTGCGCCAGTTTGCTTTTGTCAAGCTGCCTGCCGAGTAGAACTTTCATTTGCATGCTTACCCATGGATTGATTAACTCCTTTTTCTCAATCTTATATAAAAAATCAGCGGTATGAAGTGCAGATGTTTCAGTGCCTCGTATAGTTACATAATCCGGGTCTTCAAACTTGCGGTTTAAAAATTTGCGCGTTACTTCGCTTGCCCTGCCAGTTGTATTCCTCAATCATTTTATTGATTTGAGTTCTACCGGCAATATCAATTAAACAATTTGCGGCAGAATTATCACTTCGTGTAATCATTAAATCGAGTAAGTAATTAATTGTTACCGTATCGCCATCGTTTAACAGAGCTCTCGGGTCGAATGAAATTTCTTTTGTTTTGTCCACAGCATTAGGAGCCCTAACAATGTACTCATCATTAAGTTTATATTTTCCCCCGCTTATTTGATGCAGCACTTCGGCAGCAACATAAATTTTATAAACACTTGCCGGATATATAAAGTTTGAGTAATTAAAACCGCTGATAACCGGTTCGTTTCCGTCCAAGTCGATTACTGCAAAAGAAATTTGCTCTATGCCATCTTCGCCGACATCAAAATCTTCATCTAATTTTAGTTCCTTTATAATATTGTTAATTTGCTCATCGAGGTTTTTATCAGTCTTGTAATAAAGCGGCGCTGTAGTATTTTGCGGAAAGGAAAATGCCGTTAGAAAAAAGAATAGCAGAAGTTTTTTCATTAAGGCTCCTAATTTATTTTAATAATATAGAGGATTTAACGATGCTTAATATACAGATTTTCGGAATAAAGAAGTGCAGCGACACACGTAAAGCAGAACGCTTTTTTAAAGAAAGAGGCATCAACTTTCAATTTCGTGACCTGGAAGAGATGGGCATTGCAAAGGGAGAACTTGAAAATATTCGGCGCTCAATTCCCTTGGATGACCTGTTAGATAAAGAAAGCAAACAATTCAAAAAAAGAAATTTGTCGTATATGGTATTTAACACCGAAGAAGAATTACTGGGCGATCCGCTTTTATTTAAAACACCAATTGTAAGAAACGGAAAAATATCTACTATTGGTTATGCCCCGCACATCTGGAATGAATGGATTAAAAAATAAGTGTTTTTTCCTTTATAGCTTTGCAATATAAGTTTGAGTTTTGATTGGAAAGAAATAGTTAACTGATGTGTCTTGGGTTTTTGTTGTAATGAAAAGTCTCAGTTGTTTTTTTTGCTTCTCGCATTTACGACTGGTAAATTTGAGTAGTAAATTTTTTCATTCTTGAAGAATTTTTTATCGCATAGTTAAAATCATGCTATTATTACTTATGGGCATCTCTAAAAACAAAGTGTTATTGTCCGTTGGCTATTGCGTTAGTTAACGGACGATCCCAGTGTAGAATTTTGAGATTGCTTCGCTCCCAAATCCGTTAGTTAACGGATCGCAATGACTTTTCTCTTGTGTCATTGCGAACGAGTCTTCGAGTGAAGCAATCTGATTCATTTGTTGAGATTGCTTCGTGCTGCGCCCTCGCAATAACAGTGAGGTCATTCTTTTGATAAATAAAGGCAATACCTTTTTTGGTAACTCGCAATGACAATTGATTTTAAGATTTTAGAGATGCCCTTATAGCAATTAGAGTCGTAACAGTTTTTGCATGAGACTTTGACCGGCAAAGTTGGAAGCTATTTTAAGCAAATTATTTTCCACGTTAGCATCCGGATGCTTTTAACAAGTTGGTAATTTTTAATTTTGAATTGTTCATTGTTAATTGCGGTTAACCCCGCAAGGAGATTGTTATGGACGAAAAAGACTTCAAACCCGAATCCCTTATGATGTCTTACGGTTATAAGCCGGAGCTGTCCGAGGGAGCAATTAAGTGCCCGATTTTTCAGACATCAACATTCGTTTTTAAAAGCGCCGAAGACGGCAAAGCATTTTTTGAAGTTGCTTACGGTCTTCGGGAAAAAGGACCAACCGAAGAATTGGGACTCATCTACAGCCGCTTGAATAACCCCGATCTCGAAATACTTGAAGACCGTCTTACACTATGGGACGGGGCGGAAAGCTGCGCTGTTTTTGAAAGCGGATTAGCGGCAATTACAACATCATTATTAGAATTTCTAAAACCCGGCGACCTTCTTTTACACAGCGAACCTGTTTACGGCGGAACAAACCATTTCATCGATCATGTGTTAACAAAATTTGGAATTGAACATGAACACTTTTCCGCTCACGAAACCTGCGACGCCGTTATAACAAGATTACAAAAAACCGGGAAGGACAAAAAACTTGCGATGGTGTATATCGAAACGCCGGCTAATCCTACAAACGCATTGATTGATATAAAAGCCTACAGCGAGCTGGCAAATAAATATTCAACTGAAGAAAAAAAAGTTTTAGTCGCCGTTGACAATACTTATATGGGACCGCTATGGCAGCATCCATTAAAACACGGCGCTGATCTGGTTTTATATTCTGCGACGAAATTCATCGGCGGGCACAGTGATGTAATTGCCGGTGCGGTTCTCGGCTCCCAAGATCTGATTACAAGAATTAAAACTCTCCGAACTTTTCTTGGCAACATGGCTGGTCCGTGGACGGGATGGTTGTTGATGAGAAGTCTTGAAACATTAAAAGTTAGAATGGAAGCCCAGGCAAATAACGCTGTAAAAGTTGCAGCATTTTTAATTGATCACCCCAAAGTTGAAAAAGTTTATTTTCCCGGACTTTTAAAGGAAGGCGAGCCACAGTTTGATATTTTTACAATGCAGTGTTTATCTGCCGGCTCAATGCTTTCATTCGATGTAACGGGAGGTGAAGAGGAAGCTTTCAATTTCTTGAACAACCTAAAACTTATCAAACTGGCTGTAAGCTTAGGAAGCACCGAATCTCTTGCCGAACATCCGGCAACAATGACGCATATTGATGTGTCGCCGGAAAGCCGACAATTAATGGCAATAACAGATAAACTTATTAGGCTCTCGGTAGGAATTGAAAACTGCGATGATCTGATTTGGGATATTCACCAGGCTTTAGAGCATGTGTGAAGTTTTAGAAATCATAAGTAAAGCCTGCTGCCCGTGCAGGTTATGTCACTTTGATATTAACAGTTTTTATTTATATTGCGATCGAAATTATAATGCAGCTTATGAAACAATTATCCATTTTACTAATACTATTTTTATTTCTGTCACCTGTTTTAACCGGGCAGCAGGTTGATGTTCAAAAACTTGACGAATATTTTTCTTCTGCGATCGAAAAATTTGAAATCCCCGGCGTGGCTATAGGAATTGTTAAAGATGACTCCGTCATTTTTGCCAAAGGTTACGGTGATGGTATAACTCCCAATACTGTCTTTGGCATCGCTTCAATGTCTAAGGCATTTACTGCCGCAAGCATCGGTATGCTGGTTGATGAAAATAAAATTAGCTGGGATGATAAAGTTCAAAAATATTTGGCAGATTTTACTCTTAGCGATCCTTACATATCCAGTCAGTTAACAATTACAGATTTAATTTCGCATCGTTCCGGGTTAAAAACTTTTGACGGCGATTTACTCTGGTACGGAACAAATTATCCGAGGAACGAAATTGTGAAAAGAATAAGAAAACTCCCACTAAAAAATCAATTCCGCGCCGAGTACGGATATCAAAACGTAATGTTCATTACTGCCGGAGAAGTACTTGAAGAAGTGAGCGGCAAAAGCTGGGATGAATTTGTCCGTGAAAGAATTTTTAACAAGCTCGGTATGAACAACAGTTCTACAAGTATAACTGAATTTAAAGAAGGAATGGCAGTTGCCGTGCCTCATGTTGACGGCAAACCAATTAAACAGCTTAACTATGATAACAGCGGACCGGCGGCTTCAATTAATTCAACTGTAAATGATATCTTAAAATGGGGACAAATGTGGCTGAATAATGGCAAGTGGAATGGCGAACAAATACTGAGTGAAAATGTTATTAACAAAATTTTCACGCCGCATATAATGATGCCCGTTCGTCCCGGAAATAAATATGGAACTAACTTCCAGGGTTACGGTCTCGGCTGGTTTATGTTTGATTACTCGAGCCACAAAATTTTACATCATGGCGGCGGACTCCCCGGAGTGCATACTAAAATTGTGCTTGTGCCGGATGCTAATCTTGCATTTGTTGTTTTAACAAATCAACTGAATAACCTGGTTGATGCGCTTATGTATAAAATTCTCGACTCTTTTTTGAATAGCAAAGATATTGACTATGCTGCGCAAGCTCTTGATTCATATAAAAAATATTATGAACAACTTAACAAACAGAAGCAGGAAAGAGAAGAAAAGCGTGTTGAAGGCACCACTCCTTCCCTTCCGTTCGAACAATATGCCGGAAATTATATAGATGATTATTATGGTTCTGCCAAAATTAAATTTACAGATGACAAACTCACACTTACGTTAGTTCCTGCCACAGAAATATTTACAGGTGAACTTACACATTGGCATTACAACACTTTCAAAATTCAATTTGCCGATACTTATTTACCGTTCGGTTTGGTAAATTTTGAATTTAACACCGATGGTAAATTGACGGGTTTCATTATCGATTTACCCAATCCCGATTTTCATTTTGAAAATCTTCATTTTAAAAAACAATAAACCCACTTATGCAGCGAGCGCATACTTTGCGCCCGCTATATATTTCAGATATATTCCAAATAAAAAATTCTATATCGTCCCGATGGGACTTTTTGTTATTTCGGGACTATTATTTTTATAAATATTGCCTCCCTAATGGGAGGATTACAAGTCATTCGGTAACCAACTTTGGTTTGTAAGTCCCATTAGAGACGAAATAGGTAGAGGAAACTAAAATTTGAAAAAGTTAAAGTCCCTGCGGGACGATATAAAGGGTTGGTTTCCATAAGATAACTGAAGTTACGCATGAGTTGAATTTCATAAAATATTCTTAGTGAAACTTGGTGACTTAGTGCCTTTGTGGCTCATTTTTT
>Ga0210027_1000627_pt1 | contig 35520 bp, 29 predicted proteins | sample CryGeymeta201510_FD_183978 | JGI IMG/M metagenome (GOLD analysis project Ga0210027, IMG submission 183978) | Groundwater microbial communities from Crystal Geyser aquifers in Utah, USA - Crystal Geyser metaG 2015-10 (SPAdes) (version 2) | ecosystem: Environmental > Aquatic > Deep subsurface >...
TGAAGAAATTCATGAGATTCTGTGCTGAAAAAACTTTTTCGCTTTGGGATGGTCTGTTCTATTGGCTCTCTCAATTCCTATTGTTGACTCAAAAAGTGGCTTGGTAAGGAACGACTAGATAAAAAGCCAACATCATATATAAAACGCAGATTAGTCGTTTTAATAGTAAAAAAGGCAGTTCGCTTCCGGCGAACTGCCTCTTCAGAGTTCGACAATCGGGATAGATTGTCAAAAGGATAATGAATTTATTTTAGCAGTGTCATTTTCATCGCTTTATCCACGCCTTGTGATTGAAGTCTTATGAAATAGACACCACTTGCCAAACCTTTAGCATGGTATTGGATAGAGTATCGACCTGGCACTTGCTCTTCATTTACTAGTGTTTTCACAACGCGACCCATAATGTCATATATTCTCAACTGCACTTTTTGCTTTAGGGGAATATCATAATTAATTGTCGTAGTTGGGTTAAACGGATTTGGGTAATTTTGGTGTAATTGAACAATAGATGGTTGTTCATATAAAAACTCTACTGTTGAAGCAATTGTTAACGTTCCATTAAAATCCTGTTGGACTAAACGATAGTTATACATTCCTGCTTCATATATCTGTTTATCGGTAAATTGATAGACTGCTAATTCAGTTGAGAATCCAAGCCCTTTAACAAAACCAATTTGTTCCCATTCTATGGCTTCAGTCTCTACAGATTCTTCTATTTTTGTTCTTTCTAAAATGAATCCGTAATTCTCTTTTTCAGTTAATGTGCTCCATTTTAATAAGGGTTTCATGGTTTCTTTCTGTAATTCTACGGAAAATGCACTCAATTCTACTGGTAAAGGATTACCTACAAAAAAATCTTCACTTGTTTCAGAGCTAGTATTTGCAGCATACTCATTTATACCAGCTATTGTTGGAGCTTTACCTGAAGATGAACTTTTCAGTGGTGCACTTCCTGTAAAAGCAGGTGCTAGGTCAGGAGCAGCTTGAATACCTGCAGATGAGGTAATCACGACTTCAACAGGGAAATTGTTTGTAATAGTAACATCTGAGGGTACGGTAAGTTCAAGTACCGAACCGTTTAAGGCATAAGCAGGTACAATTGAATTCATTATTCGCATTGTTGTTATCGGCATTGGATCGAGTGTAAAAACAGATTGATCAAAATCTAAATAGATTTTCCCAACTCCAGCTTGTAATGCTCCTCTTGCGCCTGTTGTAAACGTCCATGTCCATGTCACAGGTGTGTTTTGTAATTGAGGACTAGCAACAACAGTTAAGCCAGAAATACTCGTGGCTGTTGAAGCAACTAAAGCCTGATCCGCTGTTTCTGTATTAATTTGCTGACCACTTGTTTTTACCGACCACTTATATAAACCGGGTTCTTTTGGATTTGAAATTCCAGAACCAGATGAAATAATGATTTCTACGGGGTTACCACTACTAATAAGTGTAGGAGTTGTTATTTGAACAGTTCTATTTAATAAATTTAGGGTCACAGCTGTTGCATTAATAGCCCCTCCTCCGTTTACATTTACTGTAACATTTGATGTAGCAACAGATACTGGTATTACAGAGCCGGTTGGGAATGTAACCGTAATCGTTCCAGTTGTAGCTGCTAAAGCAACCGTAATGCCCGTTAAGTTAAGCGTATAATCAGTAATAGCATTTACAACATTATCTGCAATAGTAAAAGAACTTATCGTAATTGGTGGTTGATTATTAATGGTATAATCACTTGAAGTGTTGTAAGTAGTTTCAACCGAGGTATTCACTTGTAAAGTGTAATTTGCCTCTGTTGCTGGGTTTGTAATTCCATTTACCACTACTACAACTCCATCAGAATTATTAATCGTTGCTGGGTTTGGTACTGTAATGGTAACATCTTGCCCAGACCTAACAAAACTCGCTGCATTTCCATCTACGCTTGTTGTTACAGTTCCAAAGTTTGTAGAAGCATTAAACCTAATAGTTATTGTACTTGTACCAGAAATTAATCTACCGTTTATTCCAGAATTAAAATTAATGGTATAAGTTACATTTGTCCCACCTGTTCCTGATGTTGCAGGATTACTTAGAGCAACGGTAGGCGTGCTTACTGTTGTGGTGGTTGCAATGATTGAATAAGTTGGCGAATCAACATTTGTTTCATGTGTTGTTGAAATACCAACTACATAACTCGAACCCGTTAATTGTGGATTTAAAACACCTCCAAGTGAACTAATTTGAATACTATAATAACTACCCGCATTCAACTGTTTTGGAGAAATAATGATTAATTGATTACTTGAAACAGATGGATTTGAACTAGGACTCGTTCCATCAACAATAATATAGTTTTTTGAAAATGGAGTCGGTAGGTACACATTAGTTGGAAATGTTAGTGTTATGGTATCGCCAACTTTAACAGTGTCTCCTATCAATACATTTAAGTTGTAAGAAGCGCTTGAGTTTACAACATTAGGTGAAACAGAAATACTGTTTACCGATAAACTAGGCGCAGCAGTTAAGGTTAAATTGTTCGTTTCTGTAGATAATGTAGTCTCAGATGATGTAGCAACTTGCACGGTATATGTACCTGGAGTAGAACCGTTTACTAGACCTGCTCCAGTAGAAAAACTAATATTTGCTTGGGTTGAAGCATCTAATGTCTGCCCATTTGCCACAGTCATTTGAACACGACCACCTGCACCTGGTGTAAGAATAGAAACACTCTCAACAGTAGTGTTATTCAATTTCACATTTGATTTATTCATAGTTGCAGGGACAATTACATCTGTAGGAAATTTCACATCAACAGTACTTGATCCAGCAGGAATTCCACCAACTAATTTTCCAGCTGCACCTGGAGTAAAAGCAATCGTATATTGAGCAGTTGCATCAACCGCCGATGAAACGGCAGTAACACTATTTGTAACAGGAGATGTGGCATTTGCAGTTATGTCATACGTTCCAGAAGCTTTTGCCACAGCATTTTCTGAGGTACTCAAAGAAAGGGTATAATATCCTGTTTTTGGGATGGGTGGATTTTTAATTCCAGCGGCTGCTGAAAAAATAACACTCGATGGATTATATTTACCTGTTGTTGTAATCACAACTGTTCTTGTACTTTGATCAACAGTTACACCGCTAACAGTTGCACCTGCAACAGTTACATTTCCCGTTGCAATCGTTGCAGGCAAATCAGTTCCATCTGGGAATACAATTGTAATTGCTTGATTATCAAGCGGAGGCTTATTCATTTGGGCAGAACCTGTAATTCCAATTGTATAAGCTGCAGCAGTGTTTACAGTATTTGGAATTACTGAACTAACGGTTACAGTACCAACTGCTGTTGCTCCTAAATTGAAAGTTGAAGATGCAACTCCAGTTTGTTCGGGTGTTGAGCTTACTACTAAACTATACCCTCCATCTGCAGTTGCATTCCCGATATTCGTTATAACAACTTCAAATGAGCTAGAGTTATTTACTGTAACTGTTGCAGGAACGGTGATTGTGAGTGTAGTTCCATTAATAACGGGGTTTCCAGCAGAAATTCCTTGAACTGTAGCTGTTGTAGATAATGCACCAGCTGTATTAAATGTAGTAGTCGCTGGAAACTCAATATCTAATTCTGACCCTTCAACCAAGCGTCCATATTTACCTGTATTGGCAGTAATTGTGTACGTAATATTTGTGGCACTACTTGCATAACTTGGTGATAGTGTAGGTATTATATTACTAATCAAAGAAGTCGAAACTACAATTGCAAATGGATTTGAATTGGTTTCAGAGTCTATAATAGCCCCACCTGTTTCGTAGGTCGCAGCCGACAAATTGTAAGAGGCAGGAAACGCAGCATTCAAAATATTTAAACCTGAAGAAAACTCAACTCTTACTTCATCAGAATTGTTTACTACAATTGGCACAGGGAAATACATTGAATCGGCATCTAATGTTACAGAAGCTGGAGAACCACTAAAACCAGTAGTTAAATTAGTAAATACAACATCAGTTCCTAAGGCACTTGCAGGCAAAATAATTTCAGCTGGGAATTTCAAAGAAATTTCATCTGAAAAAGATGGATTAAGCGCACCTGAATTACTCACAACAAAATCAACAGTATAGGTAGCTGTTGCATTAACCGTATCATTACTAACTGAAATATCACTAAAAGAAAGATTATCTGCCGAACTAATACTAAAACTCGATGAAGTTACAGGAGTTGGTTCACTTGATGTATTAACATCTAATGTATAAGATCCTTCCGTCGGATTTTTTAAGCCTGCTGATCGACCAATAACAATTTGCACACTTGCCTGATTATCAATATTTACCGGAACCGCTATAGTAACTGTTCTAGATGCACTTGACCCAACTGCATCTGTAGATGCATTGTTCATAGTTACACCAGAAATTGCACCCTCAGGAACGGTAGTACCCGATGGAAACACTACTGTAACAGTTGCACTAGTATTTAAAAAACCGCCCTGACCTGTTGTAAATGAAATATTATACTGAGCAGATCTGTTTTCTACAGATGTATTTGGTGAAACAGAAGATGTTGAAATCGTTGTTGAAGAGGCAGTAATCGCAATTGAACGTGTAAGAGGAGTGTAGGCAGGATCAATCTCGCCATCAAAAGTGATATCGTAAGTACCTGCAGTACCAGGATTTCTAATTTTTGCGGCTGACAAAATAGTAATAGTTCCATTATTGTCAGTGCCAGGAGCACGAAATGTAACAGGTGTATACATTCTAAGAGTTTGTCCAATTACATTAACGCTTGTTGGAGATCCTCCATCTGTGCCATTACTTATTAAGATATTTGAAGGGCTTATTGTTGCAGGTAAGTAATATCCAGCTGGAAATATAATGTCGAAATAATTTATAGAAATGTCATATTGCGATCCATTTTTAATAGTATAAGTTAGTGTATAGCCAGAATAAAAGTTTGTTCCTAATTGCGTTTGCGACAAGGAATTATAGGTTCCACCTTGTGCTGTAACAATTGAATAACTTGGTACCAAAACCAAAAAAAATAGCAGTACGAAAACACATTTCAACCAAGTTAATGATTTACCTTGTTTACTGTAGTCTTTATAAAAAGACAATTGTTGGAATTTTATGTTAAAGTTTTCCATTGTTTTATCCTATTTGAACTCTTTTTGAAAGGAGACGCCTTGAACTCTACTCCACAACTTGACGTCTGAACTGCTCTGAACTCTGTTATCCATATTAATATACTTCTTAATTGCTTAACTTAAATTGATTTTAAAATATTTTAATATAAAATCTAATGATTAATCAACTTGAAACAATTGCTGCCATTGCCACGCCTATTGGTGAAGGCGGAATATCCGTAATCAGGTTATCGGGTAGTAATGCCATATCTTTAGCAGAAAAATGTTTCTTTGGAAAAAAAATTTCTGAACAGCAAAGTCACACTGCTCATTTTGGTAAAATCCGCAATTCCAATGGTGTAATTATCGATGAAGTTGTTCTTACTTTATTTAAATCACCACGATCTTACACAGGTGAAGATACTGTCGAAATCTCTTGTCATGGTGGAGTTTTAGTAACTCAAACCGTTTTAGAAACTATTTTGAAAACAGGAGCTCGATCTGCCGAACCGGGTGAATTTACGTACAGAGCATTTTTAAATGGAAAATTAGAACTCTCTCAAGCTGAAGCGGTTGCAGACTTAATTCATGCTAAATCAAAAAAAGCTGTTGAAGCTGCCAATCAGCAACTTAGTGGAGAATTAGGAAAAATGGTTTCTAATTTTCGGCAACAAATTATTGATGCAACCGCAATGATTGAATTAGAACTCGATTTCGTTGAAGAAGATGTTGAATTTGCCAATAGAGATCAGTTAATTCACTTATTAACTGAAGTTTCAAACTCTATTGATGAATTACTTGCAACCTATGAAGCAGGTCGGATTATAAAAGATGGGGTTAAAACCGTTTTTGTTGGCTCACCAAATGCTGGAAAATCAACTCTATTAAATACCATTTTAGGGCAAGAACGTGCAATAGTAACAGAAATAGCTGGAACAACTCGAGATACTATCGATGCAGATTGGTCTCATGATGGCTTACTTTTCAAACTTATCGATACAGCAGGAATCAGAGAAACAAAAGATTTAATTGAAGCAGAAGGCGTTCGTAGATCAAAATCTGCCATTAACTCAGCAGATCTAATCATTTACCTAAAGGATTTATCGACAGTTCTTGATCAAGAAGAAAAACTTGCGTTTGAAGAAATGAAAAAACTTGTAGAATCGCCTCTTTTGGTTATCGGAACGAAATCAGATTTGCCGGGATCTGATGAATCAAATTTATCCTTTGATTTAAAAATTTCTGCCAAAAACGGTACGCATATTCAAGCTTTAAAATCACTAATGAAAGAAAAAGCTTTAGAGAATAAACATTACGATGCAAAATCTCTGCTCATTACCTCAAGCCGACACAAAGACGCTTTAGAAAAAACGCAAGAAAGTGTACTAGAAGCCTTAAATATGATTCAACAAGGAGAAAGTGGCGATTTTTTGGCTATAAATCTCCGCTCTGCCTTGCATTTCCTAGGCACTATTACTGGTGAAATAACAAACGAAGACATTCTTGATTCCATTTTTTCACGCTTCTGTATCGGAAAGTAAAAAGCTGATCAAATAAATTAATCAGCTTTAACAAGTGTACTTATTTAATTTAATTTTTCAGATACCACAACAGTGGATTGTCTAATGGAGTTTCATCAGATAAAAGAGGATTTCTTAATTTAATTCCGACTCTATTATTTAGATTTGCTTTATCTAAATAACTTTTCATAGCTACTGAAAATAATTTATCAAACGAACCGTCTTCAATTGCCATTAAGAGACCTTCTTCAATTCTTTTTGCAAGTAACACTCCGTTAGAATCTTTTCTAACAAAGAAATATATTGCTGCTGGGTAATAAATATAAAAACTATCTGCAATAGCTAAATTTTTGCCCGGCCTATCTTTAATCTCATCCCATATTTCAAAAACGGCTCTTGGAAAACCTTGAAAAGTTCCTTTGTTTAATTGATCGAATAAATCACTGTATTCTTTAGTTGAATGTACAGACAAGTTGTTAAATTTTAGTATTTCAGTATCTGGCCAAAAATCACCTTGTCCAAATTTAAATTTTTTAAGATCATTAAACTCTTTTACACCTTTAAATTTATCATTGTCTTTATCATTTATCATTACTAACCGAACTCCAATTAATCCTTTATCAAGTGGAATTCGAATTGGAAGTAATACTCGCTCTCGAGTTTTATCTGTATTGGTATGAACAATATCAATACCTGAATTCTGCATCATTAATTTCATGGCATCTAGTACCGTTTTTGCAGCTGGTGCAGGTTCAAGTTGATAGGATCCGTAAGTAGCAACCGTTTTATCAAGAGCCAATTTTAACAAGTTATGATAGTATTGATTACTAGAATAAACATCATCGTTAATTGATGGTAAATATCGTACAATAAGTGGTGAAGGAGTTTGGGCATAACTGATTGATAAAAAATTAGTTACAGTTAGGAGTAGAGCTATAAAAATTTGCCGTTGTGCCTTAATTAGAGTAGCCATGCTAAATTGCCTTATATTAAATGTTAACGTTAACATTTAACAATATATATAAAATATCACCATTTTAATAACAATACAGGAAATTTTAAAAAACAAAAGCCAGTACCTTCCGGGTACTGGCTTAAGACCAAACCAACCTATTAATGGTTTTTATAAATTCAGATACCACAAGGAAGAATCGCTAAGCGGTGTTTCCTCAGGCAATAATGGATTTTTTAATTTAATACCAATCCGCTCTTTTAATTTCGCTTTGTTAATATATGGCATCATTGCCGTATTAAACAATTTGTCGAACGAGCCATCTTTTAAAGCAATTTTTAAACCAGCTTCCAATCTACGACCAACCGCTGCACCATTTATATCTTTTCTCACAAAAAAGTACATAGCAGCTGGATAGTAGATGTAGAAACCTTCAGCAACAGTAAGGTTTTTATCTTTGTGATTTTCAATTTCGTCCCAAATTTCAAACACTGCCCTTGGAAATCCATCAAAGTTTTTTGCTTGTAGCATTTTGAATAATTGCCCATACTCTGGCGCTGTATTCACTTTAACATCATTAAAACGTAAGATTTCTGTATCTGGCCAATCATGACCTTGCCCAAAAGTGTATCGTTTAAGGTCGCTAGTTTGCTTAACATTCAAAAATTTATCTTGTTCTGATTTATTTACCATAATTAATCGAACACCAATTAAACCTTTATCTAGAGGAATTCGAATTGGGAGTAATACACGCTCACGAGTTTTATCGGTCATTGTATGTACCACATCGACACCTTGACCAGCCATCATTGCTTTTAAAGCATCTCGTTGATTCATTGCTTTAGTAGATGGTTTTAACTCATAAGCACCATGAGAATCAACCGTTTTATCAAGAGCTAATTTTAGCAATTGATAATAATATTGACTTCTAGACCCAACATCTTCATCTGGTGGAAGATATCGAATAACCAAAGTGTTATCCTGTGCAGATACACTTGAAAAGAAAAAAGGACTTAAACTGAGACATGAAAGAACAAAGAACCAACCTGTTTTTTTATAAATGTTCATACGAACACCTCCTATGGGGATTTAATAAAATGAAACCGCTTACATTTTTCTAAATATGCAGAACCCTAGTCGTTTTTCAAAATCTAAATTCAATAAAATTGAAAAAAAACGGTTTTTTTAATCTTTATTTGCGTGCATACTAGGTATTAATTAGATTATCCCCGAAAAGCGCTTTCAAAACAACAAAAGAGGTAAACATGTTCATGAAAATTCCAAGTCTGATTTTGCGTCAGCTTTATACTTACAGCAGTTTAAAGAATACAAACGGTGGTGTGTATTATAGTTTAAAAAATAGACTAAGTGATGTTAAATTAGTCGGTGTAAGTGATTTAAAAATTGATAAAAAATCTATTCCAAATGATGCCGTTCATTTAAATATTAACGGAATAGAATACAAAATGCAACAAATTGCAGCTGTAAGTCCCGTTGATTTTCCATTAAAACAAGTCGTTGATGTATTCATGGCAATTCCACATTTAGATGAAGGTAAGCATGAGATTGAGATTTCTTTTGTTACCGATGGGTTTGGGAAATTCACACTCAAGGTTGATGATTCCATTTCAGAAGACAGTGAAGAACGTGTAAGAATTCCTTATGATAAAGAAAATGATTACAGTCCCGAAATAATTAAGAAAAGACAAGAATTTGTTTCAAAATATTCTGGAGTTAAATTTAAACACACCGATAAATATTCCATTGACCCTCTCACTTTACCAGGTAATATTGAAAATTTTAGCGGTGTTTCTCAGATTCCTCTCGGTTTTGCGGGTCCAATACAGGTAAATGGTGAGTATGCATCTGGTGAGTTTTTAGTTCCAATGGCAACAACAGAAGGCACCTTAGTAGCTTCGTACAATCGAGGAATTAAAGCTATTAACTTGTGCGGTGGTGCTTTAACAACGGTTGTTGAAGATTGTATGCAACGAGCACCAGTGTTCATTTTTGATAATGCCAGAGAAGGACGAGATTTTCAATTTTGGTTAAATAGCCCAGAGGTTATGGTAAAAGTTAGAGAAGAAGCCGAAGGAACATCTTCTATTGCAAAATTGCTCTATATCGACCCTTTTTTCTCGAATAAATTTGTCTATCTACGTTTTAATTACAGTACAGGTGATGCCGCAGGGCAAAATATGGTAGGAAGAGCAACATTTGCGGCGTGTTCTTGGATTTTGGATAATTATCCACACAAAACTATCAGAAGATTCTATTTAGAGTCTAACTTTGCAACAGATAAAAAAGCTTCGCAAGTAAATATTATGAGAACTCGCGGTAAACGAGTAACCGCAGAATGTGTTCTTAAAAAAGAAGTATTGGAAAAAGTAATGCGTGTTGATCCAAAGTCCTTGCATTATCACTGGAGTGTTTCAACTATTGGAGCATTTTTCTCTGGTGCAAATAATAATGGCGCTCATTCTCCCAATGCTATAACCGCCATGTTTATTGCTACAGGCCAAGATGTTGCGAACGTGTCTGAGTCTTCAGCCGCAATAATTTATACGGAATTATTACCTAACGAAGATTTATACATTTCAATTACTATTCCATCACTTATTGTAGCGACTTATGGCGGAGGAACTGGCCTTGGAACTCAGAAAGAGTGCCTACAAGTTATGGATTGCTATGGTAGAGATCGCGCAAAAAAACTTGCTGAAATTGTTGCAGCAGTAGCACTTGCTGGTGAAGTTTCTCTTGGTGCAGCCATTTCTTCTCTAGATTGGGTTTCTAGCCACGAGAAATATGGAAGAAATAGATAATTAATTTTTTTCTAAATCTCTTTTAAATTATTTACTAACGAAAAGAGAACTTGAGAAAAGATTACCCAAGCTCAATGAAAAAGCCTGATCGTTTTAGTAATCAGGCTTTTTTTACACATGAAATTTCACAGGGATGATTTAGCTACTTATTTCCTTTACATTTTAAAAGTCTCGGGTGTATTATCAACAGCTTCAACGATATAACAATTTGCTTTAATATTACTTAGTGTAGCCCCAGTTCTTCAGCCAGCCTGATAATTAACTACATATTTTTTGTTTTTGAAATTTATCCAAATTTCATACTAAACGAGAACTGACAAAGATTAATTCACTTTGAAGTACAAGAATTTCATGATCCTTTATTATGAATGTATACTTAAAATAAACTGAACCAAATACCTACTCGTAAATTGTCATGCGACTTTCCATCTATCATTATAATACCATAATCGACAGAAAATCTATTCCATTTTAGAATAGCTTGAATTTCAGTTATTAAGGGCTTTAGTTTCACTTCAACATTATATGAGCTTTTACCATAATACGCTTTAGAAACCTGAACTCGTGTAAATAGAGCCAAGTTCTCTATTATTGCATAATTAAAACCTATCGAAAGTCCAGCTGTTAAATAATTTCCACTAATTAGATTACTTAATCCTGATATATAATAATTTGAAACTGCAAATCCTGCACTTACAACTGAAGCATTAGTCGGATGAAAAACAGACCACCTAAAACTAGCATCTCCCATTAAGCCGTGAGTGATAATAGGAGTATCCCGATTTAAATAATCAAAATTTCCACTAATTAAAGCATAAGTAAGTTCATTCAACAAATAATTTTCATAACTAAAATGTAAATCTGAATCAAATGAAAATGAATGAGCGGTTAAACCAATTCCCATAAATGAGGAGCCTCCAGTATAAGAAGACCGCCCATAATTAATCTGAAAACTGTGTTCTAAAAAATCATCATCTAATAGACCTGCAGTTTGTGCCATTGTCGATTGATGAATAAAAACTATCAAAATCATAATAAATAATTTCTGCACAGTGTATCACCTTTTATTAATTGAAATTTAGGACTAAAAAAAAGTAATTATGTAGAATGAATAAATACATACCATAATTGGTGTATTTTTTAAGCAACTAGATCCTTTTTAGTCAGTTTTTTCAAACAAAAATGGCTTAACATATTTCCTAATTTACCATTTTTTTTAAGCATGGGTACATAATTATATACCATATTGGCATTCGTAAAACTGACATGGAAGATCTTTTATTACCATATTAAAACCTTTCGTTTGTAAATAACCCCTTACTGCAGCTCAAGCATGACTTGACAACAAATCACTTTTTGCTCATTTTTTGAAAAAAGTATTGATTTAAAACAAATAAACGGTTTTTCAGTTTACAACCTTTTATATCGTATGCAATAACCAAGTTTTTTTACCATTCACTTTGTAAAGTTAGCGCAATATTAGACACTCTTAGTTTTATTTAAGAATTAAGAAGTTATTAATTACTAAAGATTTGGTCCGAATTAAATAAAAAAAGCCTGACCGTTTTCGTGATCAGGCTTCTCTTTACCTATGAAGTTTCACTGGAATAGTTTAACTCGCTACTTCTTCCCTTAACATTTGATAGGTCTCGAAAGCATCATCAACAGCTACAACGTTATAGCCATTTGCTTCAAGATAACTTGCAGCAGCTCCAGCTCTTGCGCCAGCTTGACAATGGACTACATAATTTTTGTCTTTTGGAAGTTTATCCAAATTTTTTGCAAGACGAACATGAGCAAAATTTAATGCTCCAGGAATAGAATCAACATCAAATTCTGTTTTCTTGCGAACATCAAGAACTTGATATCCTTTGCTTACCCAAGCATCTAAATCGCCAAAATGAATTACTTCGATTTTTGAAGACTCGTTATTTTGCAAATATGTGTTTACATCTGCTAATGTTACAAAACCGATTATATTATCAACGCCAACACGAACTAAATCACGAACTGCGTTTTCTACATTCTCTGCATCAATAAATAGAATTACATTTTCTTCTGGAGTTACATAAGAACCTGCAACAGTATTGTATGATTTATCAAAAGGAGTATGTAAAGAACCTTTGATATGAGCTTTCATATACTCTGGACGTGTTCTTGCGTCTAAAATCACAGTATTTGATGAAGCAATTGCTTCTTCAACATTCATTTTAACAGGTTTTGGAAGATCTCCTAAAACATTAATACCATCACGGTTTACTTTTTTCATTCTTGCAAAGTAAACTGGAGGCTCAGGTTGACCATCAAGTATATACTCAACAAAATTGTCAACATTGTGCATGTATTTGAATGGAGAGCTAAAGCGAACTTCGTAGCCAACAGTTGAATCTGGAACAGCGCCTAATGCTTTACCACAAGCAGAACCTGCACCATGAGCTGGCCAAACTTTTAAATATTCTGGCATTTTTTTGAATTGTTCCAAAGAATAGAACAAACGCTCAGCTGAGGGGCGCATCATGCCTTGAACTCCAGCCGCAGATTCTAATAAGTCAGGACGACCTACATCACCTACGAATACAAAGTCTCCTGAAAGGATTCCCATTGGATCTTGAGTTGCAGCACCATCGGTAACCATGAAGCTAATATGCTCAGGAGTATGACCTGGAGTGTGTAAAATATCAAAATGAATATTTCCCAAAGAAAAGCGATCGCCATGTTTTACAAATGTTGCAGTATAATTTTTATTTGCTTTTAACCAATTATATTTCCAATCCGCATCGCCTTCGTCTGAAGCATAAATATGTAAACCTTTTTCAGCTAATTCTTGTAAACCTGAAACATAGTCAGCATGAATATGAGTATCTGCTGCAGCTATTAAGTTTAATTTTTCTTTTTTTGCCATCTCAAAATAGTAATCGACATCTCTCATCGGGTCAATAATAATAGCAGTTCCGTTTTTTTGACAACCAATCAAGTAGCTATATTGGGCCAGTTTTGGTTCAAATATTTGTTTAAAATACATAGTATATGTTATTTGATTGAAATTGAATTATTTGCTCACAATTAAAGTATAATGAAATTTATCTTACTTGTAAATACAAGTAAGTACAATTTGTCTTATAAATTTTATTTATCAATGAGTGTTCTCCGAAAAGTAGTTTTTTGCAAACTATTCGTCGAATTCGTAGGATTTGGAAGGGTGAAAACCGAAAGAATCGACTATTTGGAGTGGAATCATTAATTGAATATGAATAGCTAAATACCTTCAATTCATTGACTTATTTAATCAATTTGAAGTCGAGCTTACACAGAAAAGTAGTGTTCATTTACATTTTCAGTGAATTCGAATATTTTGAAAGGGTGCAAACAAAAAAAGAATCTTCCAGAGATGGATTTACAGTTTAATTATCCGTTCCTACAAAATTAGAATCGCCTTACAATAAATTCCAACTTGTATATACATGTAGGTGTTTTATTTTCACTTTTTAAAATAATGCCTTATCATTAGGCTAAATTTAAACTTGTGTAAACTGCCTAATCGAAGGCCCATCAACTCATGGAAGAAAAAATAAATCAACCATCTAAAATACCTTTACATCAGCATATTAGTGATTGGATTAAGCAGGAGATTCGTGAAAAACGACTTCACATTGATGATAAAATTCCATCAGAGAATGAATTAGCTCAACAGTTTAGTGTTTCTCGCCTTACAGTGCGCAGAGCACTTCAAACACTGGAACAAGAAAATTTAATTTTTAGATCCCAAGGTCTAGGTGCATTTATAAAAGCTCCTATTTCCCTAAAAAGAATGGTAAATCTAAATTCGTTTAATGAAGATTTATCTCAAGCAGGTATTACACCGTCAAATGATATTATTTTTGAAGGTCTTGTTCTTCCACCACCACATATCAGAAGTTTATTGGGAATCGAAGATCAGATAAAAGTTTTAAAAATTGATAGAATCCGATTTGGCAGTGCTCGACCTTTTGCATTTGATAAAACATGGATTCCTGCATTTTATGGACAACTCATAGTTGATTCGGACTTATCGAAGCGCTCAATATTTGAGTTGTTAGAAAAAGAGTATGACATTATAATCGAAAAAGGTTGCCAACGATTTGATGCTGCAATTGCTGATGAAGAACTTGCTTCTCATTTAGATGTGCCTGTAAACACGCCACTTTTAGTCATTAAACGGTTGATTTACACTAACTCAGGTAAAATCCTTTATTATCAACAACGTTATTTACGGACTGATCGTTTTTCTTATGAAATGATTTTAGAGAGATCCTCAGATTCACTTCAATTTGCAAATGGGGTTGGCGTTAAGGAATTTTTACCCGTTTTTGACCCCAAAGCGGATGAATTTTCTTTAGTAGTTTGAGTTTTATTGATCATTAGCCCACTCCAACAGAGCATCACGGTCATCCTGAACTTGATTCAGGATCCCGGCTTAGCCCAGCGTTTTTTATGTGCTAGGCTTAATGTAATGGCATGTATTTCTTACTTCTCTTGACGAAGATTCTGGGTCAAGCCCAGAATGACGGAAGTTCTTTTTGCCCGTTTATATATTTCTTTCTTAACCCGAACTCAGATTATTAATCTAATTTTATAAACGGTCTTAATTTGTCCAATTTTTTAGGACCAATTCCCTTGATTTTTTTTAAGTCATCAATTGAGTTAAAAGAACCTACTTTTAGTCTGTAATCTAAAATTAATTGCGCCGTTTTATCTCCTATCCCTGGTACCTTAACCCATTCACTTAAGGTTGCCGAATTTATATTAATCAAAATGGGAGCAGTCTCTTTTTTGGGCTTTTTTGATTTTGGTTTGCTGTTTTTAGGCAGAGGCTCAGATTTCATTGCAGAACTAATTTCTTTTTTAGTTGGATAATACTGACTTGCCAAAACCGAATCGAAAGCTAGTTGCATTTTTTCAGTTCTTTCAGAAATGAGCTTGTTTAGTTCTGAATAATCCTCTTTTTTTTGATTATTAAAAAATGGAGCAGAAAAAAGGGCTAGTTGAATAAGTAAAATGATACCAAACAGAACATAAATAAACATTCGTTCTGCTTTACCCAATGAAATTTTTTCAAAAAAGAAATAAAGATCTCGTTTATTGAATAAGCGCATACTTTCAAACTTTATTCACTATCGATTTGCAAATTCACGCAAGGAATCTAATACATATTGAAAATCAGTTGGTAAATCAGCTTCAAAAAAGAGTTCTTCTCCAGTTGCTGGATGTACAAAGCCCAAGGTTTTTGCATGAAGACACTGACGTGGCATGGCTTTAAATAATTTTTCAAATAAATCTTTTCGTCCGCCAGAATTTGAACCATAGCGCACAGAATCACCGCCATATTCCTGATCTCCAAAAACAGGATGATTCACATTCGAACAATGCACTCTAATTTGATGTGTTCTACCCGTTTCCAACGTTAATTCAATGTAACTCAAGAGTTCTAATTCTTCCAAAACTTGATAATGAGTTACTGCATGTTTTCCAGTATCTGAATCAACAACGGTCATTTTTTTTCGGTCTGTTCTTGATCGTCCAATATTTCCTGTCAATGTTCCATTTTTTTCTGGAAATAAGCCCCAAGTTATAGAGTGATAACATCTTTTAATCGTATGAGCTGCAAACAGTTCTGATAATTTTGCATGCATAAAATCATTTTTAGCAACAACAAGTAAACCGCTCGTATTTTTATCTAAACGGTGAACAATTCCCGGACGCATTACATCGTCATCCACATCTGAAAGCTGATCGGCATGATGTAATAAACCATTTACTAAGGTTCCTGTCCAATTTCCAAAAGCTGGGTGAACTACCATTCCTGCTGCTTTATTTACGATTAGTAAATGTTCATCTTCAAAAACTACATCAATTGGAATATTTTCCGCAACGGCTTCTGGCGGAGGAGGTTTTGGGAGTTCAATTTCAATGACATCTCCAGGTTGCATTTTGTACGAATTTTTAATTTTTTCACCATTTACGAGAACATAACCTGCTTTAATGGCTTCCTGAACTTTATTCCGAGTTGCATTTTGAACAAACTGTGTTATGTAAGCATCAACTCGTTGATTTTCTGAATGTCCATCTGGCACAATGAATTGATATCGGGTTGTTTCGTTGTTTTCAGGCTCGTTCTGTAGTTGATAATTCTTCATAAATGGAATTGGGTGATGCTTAATGCAGATATTTTTTGAGATGTTTAAAGATCTATTCTTTCACAAAGTTAACAATTTGAACATCACTTAAATAGATTAATTTTGTTTACTTAATCAACATCACTTTTTGAATCAATTGACCAGAATCCGTTTGTAAGCGAATAAAATAGATTCCACTTGATAAGTTTGAAGCATTAAAACGAAAAGAGTGTTTTCCCATGCTCAAATTACTTTGAATTAAAGTACTTACCGTTTGCCCTAATTGTGAAATCACATCAAGTTTAACCCTTGTTTGTTGTGGAAGAATAAAAGAAATCGTTGTTTCTGGATTAAATGGATTTGGATAAGCAGGTAATAATTGAATTTCTTTTGGAAGATTTTGCGAAAGATGCTCACTTGAATTATCTGTAAACACACCTAATTTTGTTGGTAATTCTGCGGAAATAGAAGGTAGATTGAACTTTAAGTCATGAATTTCATCTGCAACTACTTTTGAAATACTAAAATCCGCTGAATTAATTGCTTTTTTTCTATTCAGATTAAATTGAATAATTGGACCTGAATGAATGAGTTCATCATTAACAAGTAAAAAACGCACTTCTCCATTTTCATTAACCCAATCAAGTTCTGCTGTACTCAAATAAGAGTCAGCAACTAAATTTACTATTGAAAACATACTTGTATCGATTGGAATACTCGCATATAAAGAACGTATGAACGAATTTGTTGCAAAATCCAAGGACAATTGAATACGAGTATCTTGCTGATCTGCGCCTTCTAATGGCTCAAGTTTGAGAATTAGAGAATCTGGGAAGGATTCATTTTTCGCAACAGGAAGTCTGAATTGATCTAATTCGGGTAACATTCCATCTAAATTCACATCAACAGTTAAGAAATCTTGTTTCTGATTTACTACTGCAAGTGCTTCACTTACATCTAAACCTGAAAGTTCACCATTCAGTGTAATATCCGTTTTTAGTAAATCTAAACTGGACTGAGTTTCAACTGTCAGAATAGAATGCATCATATTTCTGATGTCCAAATTATTTAAAAATCCATTTTCGTCTAAATCTGCCCACTTGAATAAGCCTGGATTCGTACTATTCACGTTTATCGTTCTGTACTTTGTCGATGAAGTTCGCGAAGCATTAGGAATAAGTATCCAAACCGTATTGGCTTCATCCCAAGTTAAATTATCTCTAAACAGCTCAATGTAATTTTCCTCTTCTGAGTTTATTGTTTTCCAAGTTGGGATTTCGGTGTAACCAGCATAAACAATAGAATTTGAAGCATTTTCAGTATAGATTCCCAAATTTACAAAATTAGAAGCAGAACCTTTTTGAATTTCAACCGCATTAAAAGCATAGGAATTTAAGGTTTGAGGTAACTGATATTGGGTTAAACTTCCCATTAATGAGCTATTTTTTTTCATATTTGGATAAAATGTTGCATCTTTAAAACCAAAACCAGAAATAGTTCGACTTCCAGCGTAAAAATGCCATAGTGCCATTTCTGAAAAAGCTTCTTTCATTGTCGAACCTCTGAATATGAGCTCATCATTTACGGCATAAAGAAAATTTGTTGTACCATTTTGAATTCTACCCCAAACATTTGTCCAAAATAAGGAGCCAAATTTTTCATAAAAATAGAGTGCAAATGTTATGTCTTCATAGGAACCTGGAATTACAGTTATCTCAGGATTGGTAAACAAAGAACCACTCGATTTTATATAATTATAATAGTCGTTAACCTCATCATAATTTACTTCTTCCATTAAAGTGGCATCCATTTCGGCCCATCTGTGAGAATCTCCTGAAAATCTATTATATCTAAATTGAATAGCATGTTTAAATTCGTGAGCCAATGTAACTTTAAGAGCGCCAATAGTTTTATCAACAGGATCGGTATTTTCCGTAAGACCAACAAAGGTTGAATTGATTACAATTTTCTTACCGGTAAATTCTGTATGACCGTAATAATCAATTTTTTTGAATTGAATGGGATAAGGATTTATTAAAGCTAAGGGATCTAAGAATCCGAGTTCTACAACCTGACTTTCCCAGATTTTATCCATTTCTACAGCAGCAGTTTCAACATAATCTGGAACACCATCATTGTCTACATCTTTTGTCCAAACAGAATCAGCACCTGTTGTGTAATAGGTAAATGCGAATTTACCACTTGGGCTTAAATAAAGAGAGGCAATTTCAGGATTATTCGTACTTGATGTTTTCATCAGTTCATCGCCAGAAATCTTAAGCGTATGTAAAATGGGATTCCCGCATTTAATTGGTAAATCAGTAATGGAATTTCGATTTTGATGAAGAACTTCACGAACCTGCAAAATACCTAATTCTCTACTGAGTTGATTTTGCTCTACTAGATGAAGAATATCATTTATTTGTAAACTTTTCGAAGCTTGATGTTGTGCAGTAGTCGATTTCAGACTAAAAAGTAAAACGATAAATAGTATAAAAACGCTCTTTTGTAACATTTCTGAAAAGCTGTGAACAGGCTTTGTGTATAATTTTCCGTAATTTACGGGTTTTCGCTAAAAAAGCGATTATCAGTTTCAAACTCTAACCAAAACGTACTTACTTTGCAGGTAAAATTACGCTATGTATAAAGTTATTCTCTATTACAAATTTAACGAAGTGGAAGAACCACAAGCGTTTACTAAAACTCATAAAGAACTCTGCCGATTATTAAACCTTTCCGGAAGAGTGTATGTTTCTGACGAAGGAATAAACGGAACTTTGGCAGGAACGATTGAAAACATAGATTCTTACAAGGAACATTTGTGTTCGTTAAAGGGATTTGAAGCCACTCAATTTAAAGAAGACGAATCGGATGTAATTCCTTTCGCTAAATTAATCGTTAAATATCGTCCAGAAATTGTTTCACTTAGAGCCGATGTAGTTATAAAACCACACGAACGCCGAGGAAATCACTTGAATCCAACAGAATGGCGACATGTTCTCGAAAACGAAAAGGATTTTGTAATTATTGATGCTCGTAATAATTACGAAAGTAAAGTTGGCCATTTTGAAGGAGCTATTCTTCCCGATTTAAAGAATTTTTATGATTTCCCGAATTGGCTAAACGAAGTTGAAAGTGAAATCCCTAAAGAAAAAAAAGTACTCATGTATTGCACTGGCGGAATTCGATGCGAAAAATTCTCCTTATTGATGGAAGCTAAAGGTTGGAACGATGTGTATCAGTTAGATGGTGGAATCATCAATTACGGAAAAGTTGAAGGGGGCGATCATTTTAAAGGTAAATGTTTTGTATTTGATGATCGCCTTGTTGTACCAGTAAATCCTGCAGATGATGAACCCATTTCTCATTGTGAACTAACCGGAACTCCTGCTGACACCTATTTAAACTGTGCGAATATGGATTGTAACCGATTATTTATTTGCTCTCCAGAAGGCGCAGAAGTCTATAAAGGTGCTTGTAGTGAAGAATGTATGCACAGCAAACGTTTGCGTCCGTTTAATGCAGAAAACGCATTCGCGCCATTCAGAAAATGGTATCATTATTTTGATGCCGATTTTAAGAAAATTTAGATTTAACTAGACTCGCTAACTAATAATTAGGACTCACAGTCCTTAAAGGACTGTGAGTCCTAATTATTAGTTAGCGAGTCGCATTTTATTTAAGGCTATCTTTTAAAGTCTCAGCAATAAAACGTACATCTTTTTTTCTTAGCTGAGGATACATGGGCAAAGAGAGCGCTGATTCGTAATAAGTCTCCGCATTTATACAATTCTCTTTCGGAACAAAACCATTCTGTACAAACCATGGATGTTTATAAACGGGCAAATAATGAACCTGAGTTCCAATTCCTTTTTTACGCAATTTCGTTGCAACGTGATTTCGTTCTTTTAATCGAATCGCAAATAAATGCCAAGCTGGAATAGAATCTTTTATTTTGGGAAGCTCTATTTTTTCAACTTCTTGTAACAATTCATAGTACCAAGATGCTACGATATTTCGTTGTTCGATAATCTCCCCAAGTCGCTTTAATTGAGATACACATAAAGCAGCTTGCATTTCAGTGATTCTATAATTCAAACCTGGCAACTGCATTTCGTGGTAGTGATTCCCCATATTTTCTCTCTGTAGATTTTCATAAACCATTCCATGCGAGCGAATCGCGAGTAATTTTCTATACATTTCTTCTGAATCGGTTAATACCGCACCTCCTTCTCCTCCACCAGTTATCACTTTTGTCGTTTGAAAACTTAAGGTAATTACATCAGCATAACGGGTATTTGCCATGGGCAATAAGCCGTTTTCATCAGAAATAAAGCCACCTAAACTGTGCGAGTGATCGGCAATAATTGGAGTATTGAACTCTTTAGCAATTCTATACAATTCTTGTTGATTGTAAGATTGTCCAGTCATGGCAGTTGGAACGATAATCGCTTGTTCTTCCAGTGTTTTAAATTCCTCTAATTTTTGTAGAACTAATTTTGTATCAATTTGAGGTTCATCTAGCAAAACATCACAAAATTCTGGCGAAAATCCAGACAATACTCCAGTCGTTAAGGCCGACGCAAATGTAATCGGAGATGAAATGAGTTTTCTTGAATGATTAAATATTCTTTGCAAAGTATTTGAATTTTCATTCACTCCAATTGCTTCTTTTTTCCGAGAAAACTCATCTGCTAAAGCTAAATATGCACAATGTAAAGCCGCTGAGCCAGACGAAACGGCAACACAAAACGTTGCACCTGTCTCTTCACACAATCGTTCTTCTAATTCGCGCGTGAATTTCCCTCTGCTTATTATCCCAGATTTAAGCGCTTTTACACTTAAAATTATATCTTGATGGCTAAGTCTATGTTTTGCATAAGGATATTTCATATATTCTTTATGTATTTTATAAATTCATTAGGGTAAATGATATGAAATTTCATCTTTTATTTATGCTTCTTTTTCTTGGTTCTTCAACTTGTTTTGCTCAACAAACCGATAATTATAAATACTATATTTATGGATTATCTATCACTACTGATGCAAATGGATAAGAAATATTAACTTGGATTCATCAAAAGAGAGATCTTGCTGCTGGTGAGTGGTCAGATCCTGACTATTACACAACACTTTCTATTACAAATTCTGGTGAGGTTCAATCAAATTACGATTTCGGAATTCAAGTAACAGATACTTTTGGGCCTAACAATCAATATTTCTATGGTGAATATTATTCAAATTCTGGCTTTGGTTTTGAATGCGGTGTACAATCATCTGTTTTTTATTCTTGGGGAGATCAAAACCTAACGGTTATATCTCCTGATAATAACTTCCTTTATTTTGACTCTTGGGGTACAAAATACCTTAATGCACCCGAATTAAACGTTTTTTTTGTCTCGGGTTATTATGGCACTGTTTTTTATACGTATGCTACTATAGATTCAGCTTTAGCAAACAATTGGAACACATTAAGTGATTGTATTAAGCCTAATTATTGTGAAGCTACTTATTTCAGTGACTCCACTTATATTACTAAACAACTACTTACTGTTTTACCGCAAACAGAACAAATGCCCTATATATTTAGAGATAATGATACGTTTCAATTGTTTCAGGTCTCAGCAAATGGCGATTCAACTCACATAATTAAAGAGTATATAGGCAATTATGAAACAGATCGAATAAGTGCTGACTTGCTTTATGTTCACGCCTACAATTCTGACTCCTATATTCTTGATTTAAAAGACTATAGTGAATATGACCTTACAGGTTTTAAGCTCATAAAATCAAGAAGCTCAAATATTAGTTACGACTCTTTGTATGTGTTTAATTCGGAAGGTGTGTTTATGAGTGAAAACAGAGGCAAAACTTTTTCAAAACTCTTTGAAATCCCATCGGGAATTTATGAAATGGTACTATTTAAGAATAAATTTTATGCTTTAACAAGAGATGATTTACTGGTTTATAGAAATGAAAAGTTTGAATCACTCTATACGTTAAAACAAACTTCCGTTGATTATTTTTCTGAAAATCAACCCTTAACATTTCAGCTAAATTCGGTTTATCCAAATCCTTTTAACCCATCTACTACGATTTCTTTTACTTTATCCCAATCAAGTCCTGTTTCTGTTCAATTGTTTGATGTGAATGGCAGATTGGTAAAAGATATTTCCCAACAAATCTTTTCTTCTGGGAAGCATTACATACAAGTTGATGCAAGTAATTTAGGTTCTGGAACGTATTGGCTTTTAGTAAAATCTAATTTCGGGAATCAATCTAAGGCTATTACTTTAATTAAGTAATTAACTGCGTTCGGAATAAGTAACAATACACTAACTGATTTGGCATTATTGCGTTTAAATCACGGTGTTAGTCCATTTTAAAGATCTTGAAATCTCCCTATCAATTTCTTCCGTCATCGTACTCAATGTTTTTGGCCAAAGGGAGTTTTCATTCATTCTTTTTTATCAAATAGAGAATATTTTTGCATCTTTGCCGAGATTTTAGTTGAACACGACATTCATAAATTGACCGAGATTCTGGGTCAAGCCCAGAGTGACAACACAATCTTACGGTCATCCTGAACTCGATTCAGGATCCCTGTCTTGCCCATCGTTTTTCGCCAACTTCAATACGAATCGGTAATTTATTTTGAGCTGGAGGCAGTGGGCAAGTCGTAAATTCATTATAAGCACAAGGTGGATTTTCAGCTTTATTGAAATCAATGGTGGTTAATCCATTCACATCTACTTTATCGATATACAAAAAACGACCTCCTTGATAAGTGTCTTTTTTATTACTCAAATCACCAAACACCAAGAAGTATTGTTCTCCATCAAATTGAGGCTGTAATAGATAGGTTTCTCCCAAAAGAGAAAATTCCAATAAACCGGGTGAAGGATATGTGCTAATTTGTCCTAAAACATTCAACACTTGAATGGAATCAGATGTTGCTGTTTGAATTAATTGAGCTTGAACTTTGTAATCAGGATTTATTTCGAATCGTTCAGCTCCAGTAAACGCATCAATTTCTTTGTTTTTAATTTGAAAAAGTCGAATTCCGAATAAATTCCCTCGTCTGATCACAAAAAACTCGGAATTTCCAGCTCGTACAAACCCAAGATCGTGGTCGTTTCCATAAATCCCACCATGAGTAAAAATTAAATCATTCAAGAAAACACGAATGCTTCCTGTTACTTTAAGCGTAACTTGACTTCCATTACGTGAGATGCTTCCTGTGATTTCAGGTAAAGAAGCATCGGGGAAAATGAAATCTGCTGTTTTCCCACTTCCCCAAGTGTAGGTTTTTTGGTCTTCAAGCCAATACAACCCATTTACACGCAAATATCCCCGAGGAGCTTTTAGGGCTTCAATTTTCTTCTCAAAAAAGGTGTTTATCTCATTCTCATAACTTTCGACAGGTTTAACTTCCTCTGAACAAGAGTTAAAAAGCAAGGAACTAAGTATCAATAAAAAAAATAAAGAAATTACTTTCATAGGAAGACACCTGTTAAGTATTGTTGAGACTAATTGTCAAAAAAAAATGTTTTGCTAATTGGAAGCAGATTCGTTCGAATTCGTTTGAAGAACATTTAAGGCCATTTCTTTATAAGATCGAGAAATAGGAAGTTCTACATCGTTCAAGTTAACTTTTGTTGAACTAAAATGTATTACAAAATTTATGTTTATGATAAACGAGCGATGAATGCGCAAAAAGTTTGAAGGCAGTATTTCTTGAAAAGAAGAAATCGTCTCTTTGGTTGTGATGGACTTTGCATTCACAAAATAAATTGACAAATAATCTGAAAGGCTTTCAATATGTGAAATATCTTGTAATCTTATTTGATGATTTTGTCTATTGCTCCGAACGGTAAAAATTTGCTGCTGATTTTTTTCTTGTTCAAGTTTTAAGTCAGCAAGTTCTTTACTTCTGGCTCGTAATTGATTCACCAATAAAATGGTAGATTGAATAAATACAACGCAATAAACGGTAACGGCTAAGGTAAAACTACTCTGCATCATTGGAGTGAGTTGCGTATCGATTTCCCTATTCCGTTAAATACATAACACGAAACACAACTTGCTTACGACTATAAAACCATTTTTTTAAATCAGGATTGCTAATATAGATGGGCGTTTTTGGTTTTTTTCTATGATGAAAAAGAAAGGAAAATTTGGGTTTAAACAATGAAAATGAATCTGTTTCAGGCATAAAATTTTCGACAACTAAATAAAGTTTGGGTTCTGTAACTTGGAATAAATCGTTTTCTAAGGTGTGTGAAATCCAGCGATTTGTCTTGTCGTAGTTTACAATTACCAGAGATTGATACACTAAGTCTCCAGGATAACCGCGTTCATCTACTTTTTTTAAACTAAAGCGAATCAAAGTGGAGTCGAAAGGATTATCATACAAAGCAATTTCAAGTTCTTTTATGAAACGAGGTGTTTCTGATTCAGGGAAAACAAGTTGAATGGCAATAGTACTGCCAAAATCACTCCAAGAAGCGTAACGAATTCGATTTAAAGGCATGGGAAGTAAATCATAACCTAATACTTCTTCTTTGTAAGCTTTAGCCTCAATAGTAACTGTTTCGAATGTGTAGGAAGTAGGATTTAAAAAGATCGTACTGGTATCGTTTTTTGCTAACTCACTTGTTTTAATTTGTAGCGTTTCAAAGCCAATTGCTGAAATCGTGAAAGATTTAATGGATTCAGGTATGGGAAAGCACCCAAGATGATTAGAATAGGTTCCAAACTTCGAAGTGTCGAATAGTACATTGGCATAGGGAATCACAGATTTAGTTTTATGTTCTTTTAATAAAACAATCTTAGTTTGGGCATAACTTTGTTGAAGAAAAGAAAATGAAATGAGTCCAATCCAGCCAACTAGCCAAAAAGTTAGAGATACAATTTTTCTAAAATCCACTTTGTAACAATTAATCCGAGCGTTTTAGTTTTAACGCTTTCAAAAAATACTATTCTAAGTAAGAGTTTACAAGATGATTAGGATTAATATTCAGTTAGAAAATGAGCTAGAATGAGTTACAAACTGTTCGTTTTTTTATCTAAACGATGATTTTCAAACATTTCAGCGGCAGCTTTTAGCAATCCAAGAAAGCCAATGCCCATTACAATTAAACCAAGCGATAATTCATTTAATACACTCGAATCTGAAAGAAAAAAGCCGATTAATCCACCAATTAGCAACAATAGTGTGAACAAACCCATAAGAGTGAGAAATACTTTTCCTTTAGTTGGATTTTCCCAAATGCGTTTTGAAAAATCATTTTGAGTTTTTTGTGTGTCTTGCAAAGTGGAAAAACTAATTCCAATTCCCATAAAAAGCATCATAGAATTTATTGATCCGAAATAATTTTGAAATCCATTGAAATAAGAAGTTAACGCAAAATAAACGCCCACAAGCATCATTGGATATTGCAAATAACTGATGATGTGAAAAAGATCGGTCAGGTTTTTCATGGTGATTAGCTAAGGTTTGAATAGGGTAAAGTTTAGAAAACTTAAGTAAACACGGGTAATTTCCCAAACGATTACGAATGTATTGCTTAAAAATTAATGACATTGATTTGGCGCTCCCAAAGCGACGAGAAGCAAAAAAAGTAAACTCTGTAAAAAGGTGACTAATAGAGATTTGATAATCAGTAATTAGAAACTTCTATCGAAAAAATCTCAAATAACCTGAGTTCGGGATAGGAAAGAAATATAAAAACAGGCATAAAAAAAATCGTCATTCTGGGCTTGATCCAGAATCTTCGCATAGTGAAGCAAGAACTAGATGCTCTACTAAAGGCAAAACGATGTGCTAGATCGAGATCTTGAATCAAGTTCAGTATGACCTTGGTTTCTTCCTTCATTTCTCTACACGGTACTTTGTGAGTGTCAAAGAAACCGAAGGTACTGCTAAGCCAACTGACGTTTTTCTTAGTTTTTTCTTGTTAAATGCTAAAAAATTGCGCAAAATCTTATCCCGAACTCAGGTAAATAAGAAGCGTTGCAAATTGCTGATTTTGCTTCGCTTGTATCTTGTAATTTAATTCATCTTTTGGCAAAGATTCTGTGTCGGGGCACAGGATGACTATGAATGGATGTTTGTACAAAACTTACACTTAAACACTTATTTGAAAACCTTAGTCTTCGCTTTCTAAAGAATCTTTTACTACTTGTAAATTAGCTAGCAAAGGTTCAATTTCTTGTTCACTTGCAACCTTGTTTCTCCATCCAATGTAGCTAAACAAAACGCCTAAGCCCACAATCAAGAAGATCTTTTGATTTATAGTTTCTGGAACAAGGATTTCTAGAATAGGATTCGACCAGTTGTAATCTGTGGGATTTCCCATTCCAGCATAAAATAAAATATTCATGAAAAATGGAGGAAGAACGTACCAATACAAAGCCGTATTCAATAAGTTTTTTTGTTTGATTAGAAATGATTTCTCTTGTTCCAATTCTTCGATAATAGAAACACTTAAATCCGTATCCTGATTTTTTCGACTGGCGAATTTTAAGCGGAAAATGACAAATAAAAACCAAAGAATTCCAAAAGCCGAAGCAATTTTGGTAAGAGGAAATGGAAATTCGAAAGTGAAATAAGTAAAAACCAAAATGCCAAAAAAGGAAGCTAGAATTTCGCGTAAATCTCGTTTGACAATAAGGCTTTCCATCGTTTTTACACTGTATTTTAAATCAGCGAGTAAGGCTGTGCTTTCAATTTGGATAGTTGAAGCTTTTGATGAGTTTTTCCAGATGTTTTTTAATTCTTGTTCTGACATATTAATTCGAGAGTTTTGGAGTGATACAATGGAATAGTTTTTCGCGGATTCGTTTCATTTTAAACGCAATATGATTTTCTGAAAGTCCAGTGATTCCAGCAATTTCTTTGTAAGGAAGATCTTCTAAATAAAGAACCATTAACGATGAATCGCTTTCATTTAAGGTGGAAATACAAGCTCTCAAAGCCTTGAATCGTTCTTCATCACCAGAATTTGAGCTAGTTTCAGTCGGTTCAAAATGAATAGAATCTAACTGAACCGTAAAATAGATGCGCTTATCTAATTTCAATTTGGATCGCATACACACATTTAGCGCTATGCGATAAATCCAAGTGCTGATATCAGATTTTCCTTCAAATCGAGCTAAGGATTTCCAGATTTGAAACACAACTTCCTGAAATAAATCTTCAGGTTCTATTGGGTTAACCGCATAAAGCGACAGATTCTGTAAATCCGTTCTTTATTTTCTTCAAGAACTTTTTCAAAAAATTGCATAGAAAGTAGAGTTTGGTGAGTTCTTTGAATTCATAGGTAAAGATTATGTTTTTGGATGACGGTATTAGATTAGTGACATCAATATGAGAAATATGACAAATTATGTTGAGTTTTTTAAAACTCTAATTTGTAATAAAAAAATTAACAAAAGATTATAAATATCAATTATATAGGAATTTTATTTTGGGGAAAATTGGGATTCAATTGATTTATTTATCGGGTCGTGAATCATTTTCTGTACTAGTTTATGGCCCAATTGGGTTCCCATACAATGTTTTAATCGATAGCGAAAGAAAAATAATTGCCGAGAATATTGAATTATCCGACTTGGAGAAAAAGCTAAGTGAATTGTTGAAATAGGATTCTTGGATTGAAAATGTGTACACTCGATTTTCATCATATTGCTAGTCACAAACAAGCTTCTTATACTACAAGCTATCTAACAAAAATTTAAGATATGCAAGAAGATATTCGCTGGATTCAACGGTTTCAAAATTACGAGAAAGCTTTTTTACAACTTTCTAAGTTTATTGAAAAAGGAGATTTATCAGAATTTGAAAAGAAGGGACTCATTAAAAGTTTTGAATACACGTATGAACTTGCTTGGAATGTGATGAAAGATTACTTGATTTATCAAGGAATTAGCGGGATTTTGGGAAGTAGGGATGCTATAAAACAAGCATTTAACAAAGGCTTAATAAAAGACGGTCAATTGTGGATTAATATGATTCAAGATCGTATAAAAACGGTACATACTTACGATGAAGAAGCGGCGGAACAGGTTGAACACCAAATTATTAGCGTTTATTTTGACTTGTTTTCTGATTTTTATCAAACTATGAAAAACCTGCAATGAAATTCGGATTAAGTGATTTTGTACTCAATGCATTTCATCTAGTTTTTGAAAACTATGCGGAACTATCTGAGGTTATCATTTATGGTTCGCGAGCAAAAGGAAATTATCGAGACGGAAGCGATATAGACTTAACGCTAAAAGGAGAATTCTTAAATAATTCCATTTTAAACAAAATAACAAGCGATTTAGATGAAATTAATCATCCCTATCTCATCGATTTATCCATTTACGAAAATTTAAAATCTGAATCCCTAAAAGAACATATAAATCGAGTTGGGCAGATTTTTTATAAAAGAGAGATAGCGTACTAATTGATTAAATCGATACTGTTAAAAGATTAAATCGTTTTAGTAATCGAATTTCATAAGAGTAATTCAACTATGAAAAGACTTTACCAACCATATCGCACTCCTAGACTTAAAAATTGGAGATAGTTCTCAGACGCTTCATTCGACTGTCTAAAATAAATGGATGCGTTGTCATTTCTAATTAATGGGGTTATAGGAACTTCAAATTTGTAACCAATAACTAAGTTTATTGATTTCCAAATTTCGTAATTCAATTCAACAGATTGGAACACTGTTAATCTTAATTTGTTGATAGCATCCTTCTTGTTTTCTAAATTATTTAGCGGATAAATAGGGTTGTTTTGTTCAAATAATTTATCGTTAAAATTGATACTTGAGTGAACTTAGAACCCCATCGTAAAACCGGAAATTAAACGAAGCTACTTATAAGGTTGAGCATTCCAACCGAGTCCCAGATTTAAATATGATAAATCATAAAGATTACCAGGATTATTTAGATAAGAAATATTATCAATTGTACTATTCGTTATAACGGAATTTTCAGAGAAGGAAAGTGATTCAAAAGCTAATTGACCATACCAACAGTGATTTAATAAATTGATTTCGAGACGATTATTCGATTGATAATCAACAATATTATTGTTTGTTACGTTTTGGCTTTTATCAATTAAATAGTGATATGAGATGCCAACTTGATACGTCTGAGCTAAAATAAGCTTAGACGAAATCAGAATATATAAAAAAACAAAATGTATAATTTTCATAGGAAATTTTTGAATAGTGTTACAAGATAAAATCTCTTCCCTTAAATAATCTGTAAACTATGAATTTATAATTAATGTTAAATTAAATTATATTTAGTTAAGTGTATAGTTTAATGAAAAATCGAAACCTAATTGATGTTGAATAGTTACTTTTTTGTTAGACCAAAAATATTTGTTTGTTACTAATTCTTCTACTAGCGGATTAAATGTAGTCTTTACTACCAATCCAAATGATAACGAAAACTTTTCGGAAATAGGAAATTCATAGCTCATTCTATTTTTCATATCATATTTTAGATCTACTATCGATTCTGATCCACGTTGGTTCGCGGTAATTACACTAGAATTTTCGATTGGTTTTGAACTTTGAAATCCATCACTGAGTAAGAATCCAATATGAAAAGTATTATCTAAGGTCAATCTATTTACTATAAACGTTCGGTAACCCAATCCTAAGGATATATAATTGAGATTGTATTGATTGCCTTCTCTTGGAAAAGATAAACTTTTCGTAAACTGATCAATAACAAATGCATTATCATAAAATTTCAATTTCTCGAATCCGATTTCAGCTAAATAATGATTTTTAGCATATCGGATTCCAAGAATTTGACTTAGTTGTACACTATTAACATTATTTGTAATAGAAGGATCATTGATAAATGGAGCATAGGTAACTTCAATGTGATTTTGTGAAAGACCATTAATTGCAAAAAAGCAAAGAATTAATGTTATATAAATTTTCATATTAAAATATTTACGATTCCAAATGCAAAATTAATTGCATTTGGAATAAATTAGTTTAGTTGGAGTTTAATATGACGAAACTGGATATTGAGAACGATCTAAACGCACAAAAACGCCTGTTCTTGTTTGCTTTTCAGTTCCAAATGTCTCAACATTAAAATCAAAGCTATAACTTCCTAAATCATCTTCAGCTGAAAGTCCATCTTCTTCTGTGACAGTCAAGGTAAATTCATCATAGTAAACTGGGTCTAAATATGGGATATTAACTAAGACTTTTCTTTCAAACAATCGTCTTCGTCGATTTATATATGAATATTTATTAGAGTTTCTAAATTTTGGAACAAACCAGTGTAAATACCAATGACCTGCATCGTGATTTAAACTGACATTGTCAATAAAAGAAAAAGTTGAAAAATTATATGGAATGCCACTTATTGTGCCATTTGCACCAATTTGGAACATTTTTATTTTTATTTCTAAGTCACCATCAAATAGCCCATCGAAATAAGATGGATTGGGCGTGAGTCTTGTTTATTAAATAAAAAGTAAAAATTGAGTTAAAATTAAGAAGAATTCTATATTCTATTTTTCACCATTAAAATGTATATCCAATTCCGAATGAAATAAGAAATATTGACCTAAATCCAATTTCTTGTCCATTAAAAAATCCTGAGTCTATATTTTCATTAAAAATCATTGGTGAATAAAAATATTTATGTTCCAACTCACTTATGAGTTTGATATTCTTATAGATTGTTATTTTTCCCTTAACTTTTTGATACAATCCTAAAACAATAGGCACTAAATTCCAGTTATTTTCATTAGAATTTGTATTTGAAAAATAAAGTTCAGTTTTACTTAAATTATAATTTTGACTATGAATGGTTCCTGTATTTAAATTAAAAAATGGCAATTCATTGATAGTCGAATTCATTAAAAGCGAAGCTGAAAATCCGTTTTCAATACTAAAATAGTTTAAAAAAGAAAAACTAAACCCGGTTTCTATTCCCAAATAGTCTAATGAATAACGATTACCAGGTACTTTATTAATTAATGGTGGTAAATAATTATATCCGGCAAGAGCAACCTCGTCAAAAAAATTAAATGACTCATAAGATATACCAATAGTCAAAAAAGATTTTTTCAAGTTAACCGAAGTATTTGAATAGTCAATGTATCGACTATTTTGCAGGTTTGCACTTCCTGAATATTTTTGTAAAAGTGAAATTTCCCAAGATTGACTATAAGCCAATCTTGGTATGAAAAGAATAAATAAACTTAAACTAATATACAGTGGTCGCATAAAAACCTCGATCAATTATAAGATAAAATGTACCACCTCCACCAGAAAGTGCTCTTTGATTTCCATAGTTGTAATAATCATTATAGTCGCTTACAGTATCTATTCTAAATTCAATTCCATTTATATTTGTTAAAACTCCTTAAATTGCAGAATTTTATATGTTTTTTACTTTAAAACGAATACATAAATCCAAAAACTAAATTGGAATTAAACAAATCAGAAACTGTTGAATTTGGAAAATTTAAATTTCCTTCTTCAATAATTGAGTTTAGAACAGAACTTAACTCATAACCAATGTAAAGTTTTGTACTCCAATAAAATGTTTTTTCAAGTATTAATGATTGTACCATTTTTAGGCGAATATTACTAATTTCATCTTTACCACTTGCATTAAATGAAATAATAAAATTGCCATCATTATCTTGTGTTCTTGTTTTTATATCTTTTAAAAATGCATAACCTATTGATAATCCACTATTAAACCGAAGGAAATTCACAGGTTTAAATGACCCACTCATAGCAATAGCTAGGTAAGTAATCGTATTCCGATTTCCTTTTGCAACATAACTATAAAACGTTTGTTTACTAGAAATAAAACTATCGGTTATATGTGCATTTTCATAGAAATCAAATTTTTCTAAACCTATATCTAACAAAATATTCTTGTATAGATACAGTAGTGATAAAGTATTATGACTACTAATTGAGTGAATGTTTGTAGTGTTTTCATTAAATGATGACTTATATGTAAATCCAATTGATTGACTAGATGCATTTACATTTGATAATATTATGATAAATATTAAGAGTACAATATGTCTCATATTTTTTTAAAATGAAGTACTAGGAAATTGTTTCTTTTCAATTAAATAATAAAAAGTACCTCCATCTGTATTTATTTGTCTTTCAATATTAAAATTAAAAGTTTTAAAATTATAGTCTTCATTTATGTAAGTTGTCTTACTCAATACGTCAACTTCTCTAATTGTTAATCTAAAACTATTATTGTAGACTATTAAATTTGGCAAGCCGAATATTCCACTAATATCAAGATACTTTTGCCTATCACTATATCTTCTAAGTGCATTAGAATAAAACCAATTATTGTTGTTTCTATATCTAAACTCATACCAATGACCAGCATTATAATCTGCTGTACGGTTTATATAATACAGTGAGTTTACTCCAATACTAGTTCCGAAAATTTCATTATCAATACTGAAGTTTGTATAGGATTGGGTAATACTATATTCAATTTCTAAATCACCATCTAGGAACCCATCATTTATATTTAATGTTTTAAATTTTAGAAAATTAATTCCCTCTTCTGTTAATATTGGATCTGGAACAGGATCTGGGTCTGGTTCGTTTGGAAAACAAGGTTCACCGAATAAAGTAAGCTCAGGACAATCATCAATAGGAGCAATTGAGCTAACGGACTCAAAATTTCTTAAAGCAGGAGAATAATTTTCTTGATTCTCTGAATAAGCAATTACAAGCAGATTATCCTTTATTCCGATTTTAGACGAAATTAAAGAGTCCTCACCAAATTGATTAAAAGCTCTTACAAAATACTCTGAAGAGTCATGGTCAGGTGGATTAAAAGCCACCCAAAAAATCTCTCCGTTTTGTAATACATTTTTTCGTTGGTCAACAATTGGGAAATAGATATTAATATCGTGACTTAGTTTTTTTAACAGTTGGTTAAGTTTCAATTTTTTTGATGTTAACTTTCCGTTTTTATCATAAACAACGTCAATTTTATCCTTTACTTCTAGAATAAAATCATTCGCTTTATCGATTTCATTGCCTTTAGAAAGATTTAGTATTCCTTCTTTAACTTTCGAATTTTTCATGGAACGAATCATAATTTGGCTGTACTCATGCTGTTGAGTTGCTAATGCATAAGCTAAATCTTCAAGATTTGGATAATACTCTCTGTCCTTAAAATTCGAAAATTTTTCGAGACCACGCTCACTTAATGGAGCTTTATTTATGTGTACTAAATTTCCAGATTGCACATCATTTGGCGTATTTAAAAGAGAGTCAGAACAAGAATAGAATGCAAGACTTAGTAAAATTAGCCCTAATATATTTGATATTTGATATTTGATATTTGATATTTGTTCATAGCAAACCTATTAAATTGTAAAGAGATATTGTTGCATGTAGAATAAAGAAACAGATTAAATAAAACAAGTATTATAGTCTAAATATTTTTATTAATAATTCATTTCATTAAAAAAATAGATTGTAAGTCCTTTAAAATCAATATGAAATTAAATTCTAGTTCAATAAATCGTCAAAATATATTATTTTTGCCTTGTTAATTTATGAAGATTAACTTGTATTTTTATAAATATACTGTTTTGTATTTAAAATAATTATTCAATTGCAATGAGAGTAAACGAGAATAAAACTTTTTATTTAAAATGATTTACATGAATTTAATCATACTAATCTTGCCTACTCAAGTAAGCTTTTAAATGCAACTATTCATCACATTACAAGAAATTGATAGTGTCTGGTAATCAAATTTGAAATTGTATGAATTCATTAAAAGAGCCCCAATATAAAAAGAGTAAAATCGATCTTTAAAGAAATAGTTTAAATCGAGTTGGGCAAATTTTTTATAAAAGAGAGATAGTGAATTCAAACCCCTAAACGAAGTTTTAATTCCTCAAATTGATGTTTAAATGCTATTCTCTGAGAATAATCAGTTGTAGAAATCGGAATTTTTAGGACTTCATTTGAGTTTTTCTTAATCTCAATTTCATTTAAATGGATTTGAATACCTGAAATTTCATTAAATAAAATGTCAATTCGATTTTTCGAAAAAGTAGAACTCATCTGATACACTAAGCTTTGATTACCAAATTCAAAAAAATTTGTACGCATTTGATGGCTTTGGTAATAAAAAGAAGCGACGAGAAAAACACTAGTCATCAGATTCAAGAAGTGAGAAACTTTTAGGTCCGACTTATCTATTAGAACGAAAGTTATAAGTAACACATTAGCGATAAATAGACCTAAGCCGATATATAATAACCATTTTAGCGATTTGCCATTGTAAGTTGTTAGTTTTACTACGTTTTTTTCCACAAGAGAGAGTTTTAGAAATTATGTTTAATTTGATGAATTCTAATGTAATCAGAATTTGAAATTCTGCAAAAACTACGTTAGAATAACGTTTATTTCCGATTATTCCAGTAGTTTGGTTTTCGCTTTAAGTGCATAATAGCCAATATGATAATCTGATTGTTAAAAGTTCGATACACAATCCCATATTCAAAACGGCTAAGCAAAGCTCTTATAAAATACGAATTAATTAATGGAAACGCTTCGGGTTAAGTTTTTATTAGCTGAACAGTCGTATTAACATCAATAAAAAATCGGCTCCTAGTCCCTCAGCTTTTTTTTCATAGTATTTTACCGATTCCAATAGTTCAAACTCGGCTTCTCGAAGAATAGGTTACTTCCATCAAGATAAGATAGATCTTGCTTTTTGTATGACATCTATTTCGTAGATTAGTTCGGCTTCCCCTTTTTCCAAACTCAAATTTCTTTCATCAATTTCTTCGAGCCAGAGTTCATGCACTAGTTTATCAGAATAATCTTCAAGGCTACGAATTAATCTAGACGCTAGTTTACCTCTTTGCGATTCTGGCAAATTAAGTGCAGAAGATTCAATTTCTTTAAATGTGTTGAT
>Ga0210027_1000650_pt1 | contig 34870 bp, 25 predicted proteins | sample CryGeymeta201510_FD_183978 | JGI IMG/M metagenome (GOLD analysis project Ga0210027, IMG submission 183978) | Groundwater microbial communities from Crystal Geyser aquifers in Utah, USA - Crystal Geyser metaG 2015-10 (SPAdes) (version 2) | ecosystem: Environmental > Aquatic > Deep subsurface >...
TGAAAGACAACGGCGTCCTGCTGCTTTACCATCAAATAACTTAGCGCCGCTGTTAATGTAGCACCGTACTCAAGTTTGCTTATGTTCCCTTTTGATGCGTAACCCATCGATTTACTTTTGTCTAGAAGTATATAACTTTTTAGATTTGTTTCTTCTTCATACTGCTTGATATAATACTTCTCGGTTTTGCCGTACACTTTCCAATCAACATCCTTTAAATTGTCCCCCTGCATATAAGGACGATGCTCCGTAAACTCAACGCTAAAACCGTGATATGGACTTTTGTGCAGCCCGACCATAAATCCTTCAACTACTAACCTCGCTCTTAGTTCATAAGAGTTAAGTTTGGAGATGACAGCCGGATCAAGATATTTACGGTAGTGCTGTTGAGCTTCTGCCATTAATCAAGCGTCTCCGCTTTCTTTAAAATGTCCTCCGGTGAGAGACCCATATTATCTAATTCTTCCTTTGCCGATTTTGCAAGTTCGTGATCGGGGTATTTCTGAAGAAATAAATTATACGCTTTTGTTGCTTCGTCATAATTCTGCAATTCATTTGCCTGAACGAAACCGCTCATAAATAATGATACTGGTGCATATTTATTTTGAGGATATTTTTCAAAAATCTTCTTGAACGATTCAATGGATTTGTTCATAGATTCTTCCCTTGTCAGGTCAGGCAGCAGCACCCCTTGATATATTGTAGCAAGCTGGTATAAAGCTTCTGGCGCCTGCTCGCTCTCCGGGTATTCATCTATTAATTTCTGATAAGCAGCAACAGCCTCGGATGTTTTATTGTTTTTTAAATTTTCGGAAGCTTCGTTCATATAATCTTCTGCTGAATTTCCGCAGCCAATAAGAGTTAGAATCGATGTAATAAAAAGAACGGTAATAAAATATCTCATATTCACTTTTCAATTGTTAGTATTAAAAACGCGGGTAAAATTATCAAATTAGGATTATACAATCAATGTATTCTCGATTGATTTAAACAAAAAAGCCACGCATATTCCGGCGGGGCTTTTGCGTAAAATAATTATCGAATTGTAGAGTAGGACAAGGGCGCAGTTCCCGCTTGCGGGACTGTTTCTCTTGAACCCCCGTCACCCGCCCCGTAACAAAAATATTTTTACCGCCAGCTTGATTAATAATTATGAGCGGTTTAACTTGCATTTGCAATTAATGCTAAAGGCTTGGAACTGGTGACTTTTGATATATTTATTCGGTGTGGTTTTAAGAATTAAATAATCATTTTTTTAATAATACAGAGGGTGTATTATAAACAGTAACTATTTTCTTTTTCCTAACGGCTTCAGTGTTGTACTTCTTTCAGTTCCGCGCAGCGCGGAAAATACTCCTCTCGAAGGTTCCCGCAATTTAATACTCAATTTTAAAATCTATCTTTTAGCAATTGTTTTTATTAGCAGGGCAGATGATATTGAACAATTAAATAACCCGGACAAACAGAAAAACAACAACAAATTACTTTTAAGAAAAGAAATTTCGCACCCGCGCTTTGCCGACATGCACCCATACAAAGGCTCCATACATTCATTCAAAGCCTTCATACACCCATACAAAGATTCCATACATTCATTCAAAACCTCCATGCAGTCATGCAAAGGTTACGTGCATTCAATCAAAGCCATCTTGCGGTCGTTCAAAGCCATCTTGCAGTCATTCAAAGCCATCTTACGTGTGAGCGAAATCATCTTGCGGGCGTTCAAAGCCATCTTGCAACGGCGCAATTACTTGCTGTGTAACAACAGAAACGATAAAAAGATACAAAAATACGCAAATTACGAGGTTTTATACACCCAAATTCTGAATACCCCAACTTGCCCGGGGGAAAGGGCAAAATCAACAAATAAATTTCCCGAAAGGAGAATGATATGCGCGGAAAACTCGAAAATTATTTTTCGATGCTCAGAAGCGTAGACGGTCTGCTCAAACTGAATACTGTTATTGTTGATGCTGTTGCAGCTTTCAAAAGAGCGGCGTTAGAACTGAGTAATTTGCTTACCGAAGTAAGCGAATTAGAAACAACAAGACCTTCGACCACCACGGGTAAAACCGAAAAAAAGCGAAACGCCAAATACGCGCTTTGCGAGGCAGGCGCAAATGTATGCGCAGCTATCAGGGTTTACGCCGAAGAGACTGAGAAGAAAGATTTGCTTGCGGAAGCGATGTATACCGAAAGCGACTTTAAGAGAATGCGGGACACCGAGCTGCCCGATAAAGTTGGCGCGGTAAAAAATCTGGCTGAGGCAAACAAAACCGATTTAGCGGATTATGGTGTTGACCAGGCGGAGATAGACAACCTTGCTACCCTTATTACAGCATATAACAGCGCGATGGCGGAGAAGGATGATATTGTAGCCGGCAGCATTTACTCTACACAGGCGCTTGAAGGGCTTGAGGAAAGAGGACGTAAAATAATAAACCGGCTCGATCTGCTTGTAGAACGTTTGCAGACAACACAGTCGGAATTTTGCGGCAAATACCTTACAGCACGCCGTATAATTGACGTTGGTGTAAGGCACGAAAAACCCGAACCGACGAATCCGTGATGGAAGTAAAAGGAATGTACGGTGGAGTTTTAATCATTATACATTATACATTATACATTGTACATTGTTCATCGTGCATTCTTTCTGATTGTTTACTGCTGGTAAGTTATTTGAAGAGATAAGATCCGTTTGTTAACGGATTAAAAATTTTTGTGAAGGTTTTTGATTTGGAGTTTTTTATTGGTAAGCTTTGCTTTTTGCGGATGTAAAAAGTAGAAGGAAATTTTTTCCCGCTAGAAGCGGGATGTATTCCAAAAATAAAATTAATTGCGGTGTTGTGTTTTAACAACTTGTCCCGATATTATCGGGATAACACGTCGTTATGCGTTCAAAAAAATGATAAAAAGTATAACAGAATTATCTCCATATGAACTTGGAGAGACCAATAAAATTGAGGCAATACCATTTATTATTGAATATTTGGAAAATGGTAGTTCCAACGAAAGGAGATTGGCTGCCTCGGCTATCAATAAGCTTAAAATTATTTATCACGAGGAATGTAAATCTGCTATTCCTTATCTAATAAATATTCTGGATGAATCATACCCTCAACAAACTCAATACGCCTTAAAAGCGCTTCTTGGTTTTGATTTACCCAAATATGCGTTACCTATTTTTAAGAAAATTTCAATTGAAGGCAAGAAACCTTATAATAAGGAGCTTGCTTTGCAAATTCTAAATACGAAAAACTTTAAAGGCGAAATTCATAATTCTATGGCAAAAAATACTTTTATTGATAATAATATTACTGAAGAGCAAAAGGAAGTTATTCATCACCCATTTGGTAAACACGCCAAAGTTTTAGCGGTTGCTGGTTCTGGGAAAACAACCACAATGGCTAATAGAATAATCCACTTGATTAAGAATAGATCAGTTCCAAAAGATTCAATTCAAGTTTTAATGTTTAATAAACTTGCTAAAGATCAATTTGTTAAAAAACTTTTGCAACTTGGCTTATCATTAGAGAACTCACCATCTGTAAATACGTTCCATTCTTTTTGTTATCGAATAATATCATCTGCAATGTCTAAAGGTCATCTTCCTAAATATGACAATTGGAATGGAGACAAAGAAGAATTGGTGTGGTTCTATCTTGAACTAGTTATTTCAGAACTTGAAAAAAAGAAACTAATTCCTCCAAACAGTGTTGATAGAGATGAATGCAAAAACGCAATAAGTTTATGGAAAGGATCTCTTATTCCACCTAGTAGGGCTGGTTATAAAGGTAATGAAAATTATGCAATTGTATATAAATATTTTGAAGATAAGCGAAACTACAAAAAAGCCATTACATTTGATGATTTTGTTCCATTAACGATTGAATCAATAACCGGTTCTAATTCTGCATATTTCAAAGATAATATTTCGTTTTTAATCGTGGACGAGTACCAAGATGTTAATTATGGGCAGCAAAAGTTAATTGAACTAATAACAAATAAATCTACAGACATTATGGTCGTTGGAGACGATGACCAAACGATATACGAGTGGAGGGGGGCAAGACCAGAATATATAATTAATGATTTCGATATAGTTTTTAATAATAAATCCGTAACAGAATATAAACTTTCACATTCTTTTCGTTTTGGTCCTTTAATCGCACAATCCGCTCAGAATTGTATAAGCCACAATACCAAACGAACAGAAAAGAATCTTCTTTCAAAGTCGATAAATCAATCAATTATTTCTATTCTCAGTGAATCATCAGAACAAAGCACTGATGTTGAAAAACAAATGGTAGAGCAGATTATTGTATTGGTTAAAAGCGGACATTCCCTACCAAATGATGTTGTTGTATTAGTTCGTCTGTATCACCAATTGTTCGGTATGGAGAAGGAATTACTAGCTAGAAAAGTGCCTTATCGAGTGGTAGGTCAAAGTCCATTTTTCGAGAGAAAAGAAATTAAATCCTTAATAAATTATATAACACTAAGTAAATCACTAGATGTAGCTGTTAATGAGGATAACAAAAACACTCTTTTCTCAATTATTAATTATCCATCGAGGAAAATCACCAGAAGTGAAATTGAGCGATATGTCAATAAAGCTATATCAAGTGGCGCGACATATAGAGAACTAATCTCAAAGCTTTACGAGGACGAGGTCTCGATATTCATTTCTCTTCAAAAAGACAGATTATTAGAATTTCATTATTTACTAGAAAAATTGGAAGAAAAAATTATTGATAAAAATAATTTAGCTGGTAATATTCTAAAGTGGTTAGTGGAGAAAATTGAATTAAAAAAATATTTTATTGATTACTATGGCGATGGTGAGTCCTCAAATGATCGTATAAAGGTTGTTGATAAATTTATTGAATATGCTACAAGTACAAACAAACCTTTGTCCCATTTTATAGAGCATTTGTCAAAGCTTGATACTACAAGAGGTAAAAGACCTGAAGAGCAAATATTATTAACATCAATTTTCAGAACAAAAGGTTTGGAATATGACTATGTCTTTATCCCAGAATGTATCGAAGGAAATATGCCTTGCCTAAAGGGTAATGAAATTAATATTTATGACAAAACTAGCCAAGTAAAGGAGCCGAAACCCTCAGAGGTTATACAAAATGAAAGACGTTTATTTTATGTCGCTATAACAAGGGCTCGAAAAGCCTGTTTTGTTGGAACTTCATCGATTCCAAAGGAGGGTCTTCAACAGTCCTCAAATCCGGCAAAACATTCAAGATTCATTGAAGAGATTGAATTTGATAAGCTATCAAAAATATATAATTACCTTAATCTTTCAGAAATATCAGATGAGGATTTTAATAAGCTAATAAATGACGTCAACACAAATTCATTAAACAAAAATACTCTTAATAATTTTCTGTACTATTTAACGGATAAACTTGATACAAACAAACTAGGTCAATTAAGTAAAATAATATTAAAATTATCACCCAAACCATTTTGTTATGCAACGAGTTATAATTCTGATTTAGAATCAAGTAAAATTAAGAAACCAGAAAAATGGAGAAGTATTTGGGACGAAATAGAATTATAAACGCATAACAAGTTATTCCGTTTAAAGTCAACTTAAAATTTAGATGTTCGTTAAATTTTGTTAAGTGCTTTCGGGGCGTAGTTATCCCGAAAAAACAAAAACAACCCTTGCTTTTTGCGTATGTAAAAAGTAGAAGGAAATCATTAAAATAAAATTAAATACGGTGTTGTGTTTTAACAACTTGTCCCGTTCGTTAGCCAACGGATTGCCAGTGGAGTTTGTATATACAGAATTAGCGCAATGAAGGAAGGGAAAACACTTTTTAATGAATCCAAGCAGATGGTATTAGTCAAATAATAAAAATGAGGCGTCTTTTTAAAAATAAATTTTAATAAAAATATAGTATGCAAACCGCCTTGCATACTATAAGAAATTTTGGCAGCATAATTAATACTTAACCATTTTGGTTAAAATCTAATAATAATATTTTTCTAAGGAGGAAAATTTGTGAAAAGAGCAGCTTTACTTATCGCCTTTGTAATTCTTGGCAATATTACAATTGCACAGTGGGTACAAACCAATGGACCGTACGGCGGCGAAATTCAATGCTTTGCCGTCTCGGGCTCGAATCTCTTTGCCGGAACTTATGGCGGCGGCGTCTTTCTTTCCACTAACAACGGCACAAGCTGGACGGAGGTCAATTCTGGTTTGACTAATACTGATGTAAGTGCCCTTGCCGTCTCGAGCTTGAATCTCCTTGCCGGAACTCGTGGCGGCGGCGTCTTTCTATCGACCAACAACGGCACAAGCTGGACAGCAGTCAATTCTGGTTTGACCAATAATTCTGTACATGCCCTTGCCGTCTCGGGCACGAATCTCTTTGCCGGGACCGGTGGTGGCGTCTTTCTTTCCACGGACAACGGCACAAGCTGGACTGCGGTCAATTCTGGTTTGACCAGTACTAGAGTATATGCCCTTGCCGTCTCGGGCTTGAATCTCTTTGCCGGAACTTGGAACAGCGGCGTCTTTCTATCCACCAACAACGGCACAAGCTGGACGGAGGTCAATTCCGGTTTGACCAGTACCTATGTGTATGCCCTTGCCGTCTCGGGATCGAATCTCTTTGCCGGAACTTATTACGGCGGCGTCTTTCTTTCCACTAACAACGGCACAAGCTGGACGGAGGTCAATTCTGGTTTGACTAATACTTCTGTACGTGCCCTTGCCGTCTCCGGCACGAATCTCTTTGCCGGAACTCTTGGCGGTGTCTTTCTTTCCACCAACAACGGCACAAGCTGGACGGAGGTCAATTCTGGTTTGACTAATACTCATGTACTTGCCTTTGCCGTCTCGGGCGTGAATCTCTTTGCCGGAACTTGGGGCGGCGTCTTTCTTTCCACCAACAACGGCACAAGCTGGACGGAGGTCAATTCTGGTTTGACCAATTCTTATGTATTTGCCTTTGCAGTCTCGGGCTCGAATCTCTTTGCCGGAATTTATGGCGGCGTCTTTCTTTCCACTAACAACGGCACAAGCTGGACGGCGGTCAATTCTGGTTTGACTAATACTTCTGTACGTGCCCTTGCCGTCTCCGGCTCGAATCTCTTTGCCGGAACTGATTACGGCGGCGTCTTTCTTTCCACTAACAACGGCACAAGCTGGACGGAGGTCAATTCTGGTTTGACTAATACTTTTGTACTTGCCCTTGCCGTCTCGGGCTCGAATCTCTTTGCCGGAACTGGCGGCGGCGGCGTCTTTCTTTCCACCAACAACGGCACAAGCTGGACGGAAGTCAATTCTGGTTTGACCAATACTTCTGTACTTGACTTTGCCGTCTCGGGCTCGAATCTCTTTGCCGGAACTTTTAACGGCGTCTTTCTTTCCACCAACAACGGCACAAACTGGACGGCGGTCAATTTTGGTTTGACCAATACTTATGTAAGAGTCTTTGCTGTCTCAAGCTCGAATCTCTTCGCCGGAACTGAGGGCGGGGTCTTTCTTTCCACCAACAACGGCACAAGCTGGACGGCGGTCAATTCTGGTTTGACTAATACTCATGTACTTGCCTTTGCCGTCTCTGGCGCGAATCTCTTTGCCGGAACTTATAGCGGCGTCTTTCTTTCCACCGACAACGGCACAAGCTGGACGGCGGTCAATTCTGGTTTGACCTATACTTATGTCAATGCCCTTGCCGTCTCGGGCGTGAATCTCTTTGCCGGGACTTGGGGCGGCGGTGTTTGGAGAAGGCCCTTGGATGAGATACCAGTAGAGCTCACATCATTCGCAGCATCAGTACAGGAAAATAAAGTTGTTCTTAACTGGGCAACGGCAACAGAAACAAATAATCAGGGATTTGAGATTGAAAGAAAACTATTCGGCAGTAATTATGAAAAAATTGGATCTGTAACTGGTTTCGGAACGACAACCGAACCAAAATCATATTCATTTAAAGATGAAAATGTTACTAGTGAAAAATATTCATATAGATTAAAACAGATTGACTTTGACGGAACATTTGAATACTCAAATGTGATAGAAGTAGAAGTTGACTTTACTCCCAAAGAATATACACTCTATCAAAACTACCCCAACCCATTCAACCCAAGCACAACAATCAGCTTCTCAATTCCTGAGGGGAGTTTTGTAACGCTTAAAATTTATGATATGCTTGGAAGAGAAGTAGCGATTCTTATCTCCGAAGAATTATCTGCCGGAACCTACTCACAGCAATGGAATGCAGTAGGGTTAGCAGGCGGAATTTACTTCTATAGTTTGCAAGCAGGTTCTTTCGTTGAGACCATGAAACTCGTTTTGCTTAAGTAAAACGAAAGCGGAAATCTTTTCCCGCTAGAAGCGGGATTGGCGCCCAAAATAATTAATATGGCAATGTTGTGTTTTAACAACTTGTCCCGCTTTGCGGGCTAACACGCCGTTATATAGCTTAGGAAAACTATGACAATTGATAATTCAGAAATAATTCTGAAATGGTATATTGATTTAGAAGAAAGATTCGTAAGTTTGACTAAATCAATTCCAATAAATCCCAAAAACATAAAAGTAGAATTACCACTATTAGCTAGCATTATTGTGGAAGGTGGAAGTTTAATTGACACCATTTTTAGAGAAGAATGTAATAATGGTAAAAGAAAAGATAGAAACAATATTGGCGCTTATTGTAAATATTTTGAGCCTCAGATTCATTTAATGAATGCATTATCTGTCCCGCTTGTATTTCCACCACAATATTTAAACCCATTTAAAGGTTGGTATGTTAAGTCAAGGAACGATTATAAGGCAAGAAAATGGTGGCAGAATTATAATTTTATTAAACATAGCCGTATAGAGAATTCGCATTTTTCAACAATGGAAACAGCTTTTTTAACATTATGTGGTTTACACCAAGTAATGACAAAGATTGACATATTTATTGATAGTTTGTTACGAAATGGATTTGTTTCTTATGGCGGATTAAATCTTGATTACTTATTGAACAAGATAAGAAACAAAGAATATTATGGAAGGATATTAATTGAAACAAAATTATTCGCAACTCCATTTGGTATCCACAACTTTCCTAAGGATATAAATCATATTCGTCCAATTGATTGGGGAAGTAGTAGAAAATTTTCTGAGTTTTTAGGTAGAGAAAGTTAAAACGCTATATACCGTTACAAGGTTTCACGCCAAGCGCAGCCGGGCATAATCCAGTGTTCCCCGTAAAGAAACGGGGTCTATGGATGGACTAAGCCGAAAAGCGGCTTAACCCGGACACTTGCATTTTCAGTAGTACATTTTATAAGTGTGTTAACTCTTGCGGGACGCAGCTATCCCGAAAGAAGAATATAACCCTTCCTTTTTGCGTATGTAAAAAGTAGAAGGAAATCTTTTCCCGCTAGAAGCGGGATTGGCGCTCAAAATAATTAATACAGCAGTGTTGTGTTTTAACAACTTGTCCCGCCCGTTAGCCAACGGACTGACGGGATAAAAAGGCGTTATACTGATAGAGAAATAATTACATCAATACTTGAATTTCTTTTTTGGCTTTTCTATTATTAAGCCTATAAAATAAAGAAGGTGTGAAAATGGATTCAAAAAATATTATTCAAAGCGCATTAAATCTAAGCCCTGCGGAGAGACTTTTTATAATTGATGCTATTTCTAAAAGTTTAAGTGAGCCTGATAAAGATATTGATGAATATTGGAAAGACGAAGTTGAAAAACGATATGATGCTTTTATAAAAGGGAAAGTAAAAAGAATTCCTTACGAGGAAATTAGAAAATAATGTTAGTTGAATTTCTTGAACCTGCACATATAGAATATCAAGAAGCTATCGAATTTTATAATCTGCAAAGTGAAGGATTGGGCGATAAATTTATTATTGAAGTAGATAGGACTATATCAATAATAAAAAAATATCCAGAGAGTTTTTGCGAATATACTAGCCATACAAGAAAAGCTGTTGTGAGTATTTTCCCTTATAATATTATTTATGCTCTTCACAAAAATTACATTGAAGTAATTGCAATTGCACACCAACATAGAAAACCGAATTTTTGGTTAAATAGATAATAGCAAAAGCAGTATAATCAGTTACTCCGATTAAAGCCAACTTAAAATTTAGATGTTCGTTAAACTTTTTTAAGTGCTTTCGGGGCGCAGCTATCCCGAAAGAACAAAAACAACCCTTGCTTTTTGCGTATGTAAAAAGTAGAAGGAAATCTTTTCCCGCCGGAAGCGGGATTGGTGCCCAAAATAATTAATACGGCAGTGTTGTGTTTTAACAACTTGTCCCGTCCGTTAGCCAACGGACTGACGGTTAACGCGCCGTTAGCAATTCAAAGGTTTAAGCCAATTTAAAGATTTATTTGGAAGGTTTCTAAAGAAATTCTCCACTTGATTAAAGTAAGCCAATGGATTATATTCGCATATGCTAATTACAATTGTTGAATTACCTGAATATATAAAGAGCGCAGAAAAAGAACTATCAAAAGATGAAAGAGATGAATTGATTTATTATTTGTCTTCTAATCCTAAAGCTGGAACTTTAATGCAAGGAACTGGAGGTGTAAGAAAGTTAAGGTGGGCTTCAAAAGGTAAAGGTAAAAGCGGTGGTTCCAGAGTTATATACTTTTACTATAATGAAACTATTCCCCTATTCTTATTAACAATATTCGGGAAAAATGAAAAGATTAATTTAAGCAAAGCTGAACGGAATGAATTAGCAAAATTTGTAAAAGAATTAGTAAAAAGTTATAAAAGGTAAAAAATGAGTGAAGCATATAAAAGTATAAGTAAAGGATTGAAAGAAGCAATTGAATATTCTAAAGGAAATAATAAGGGAGTCAGAGAATTTAGGGCGAAACATATTGATGTGAAAAAGTTGAGAGAAAGAATTGGAATGAGTCAGCCAAAATTTGCAGCGTCATTTGGGATTAGTTTGGGAACATTAAGACATTGGGAAAGAAGAGATAGGTATCCACAAGGTCCGGCTTTAGTTTTATTAAATTTATTATCAAAAGACCCAAACACAGTATTAGAAGTTTTACATAAGTAAGTTGCGCAACCTAACCAGTGCTTGCTAATGAACCACTATCGCTAATGCCGGAATGCTAAAGTGTGGTTGCAGAATAAGAGGCGTTTTAAGAATAAACGGCATCAATAGGATTTTTTTTAAATATAAATCGGAAAAATGAACATAGCTATTTGGCGACCATTGAAAGCTTAAAAAAAATTACAGAATAGGCTCAAATTATTTTTATAAAACAGCGTCTGTTTATGTCGCTGCAATTTGGTTAAGCAAATAACCAAAATATCTAGATTTTAGAGGATAATAATTTTGTCACTTTGGGTGTTGAGATTTTTTCCCGCTAAAAGCGGGATTGGTGCCCAAAATAATTAATACGGCAGTGTTGGATTTTAATAACATGTCCCATCCGTTAGCTAACGGACCATCGGGATAACACGCCGTTAGGTGCTTAATTAGTTTATTTTATTTCAAAAATAGAGTAAATTAGAGAAAGCAATATTAGAAGACAGGATAATAAGAAATGGAAAATGAAGGATTTTATAATAAGTTCGAATCACTTCCAATAGAAGCACAGAAACAAGTATTGACGTTTATAGATTTCTTACAAAAAAGATATGAATCTAAAAGCAAAAAGCTTCGCGAATGGAAACCTATAAAAGATAAGAAATTTGTTGGGATATGGGAAAACCGGGAAGATGTAAATGATAGCTCTTTATGGATAAGGAATTTACGAAAGAAAGAGTGGAGAGAAATTGGCGAATAATTTTTCAATAATTGATTCTGATATACTGATTGATATTGGAAGAAAGGATACAACAGCAATAAAAAGGCTGGAAGAAGAACGAAAAACTTCCATGCCAGCAATTAGCTCGGTTACTCAAATGGAATTACTTATTGGTTGTAGAAATAAAACTGAATTAAAACATTTAGATAAATTCCTAGAAGATTTTGAAATCATTAGCTTTAACTACGAGATAACACAAAAAGCAATTGAACTTCTTAAAGAATATAAACTTAGCCACGGATTATTAATAGCAGATAGTATTATAGCAGCTACTTCACTGGTTTTAGATGTACCTCTTTTAACAAAGAATCAAAAAGATTATAAGTTTATTAGTGGCTTAAAATTATTAAAATATCCTTAATCAGCAAGAGCGCACACACTACCATGCTGCTGCTAATGAACCACTATCGCTAATGCCGGAATGCTAAAGTGTGGTTGCAGAATAAGAGGCGTTTTAAGAATAAACGGCATCAATTGGATTTTATTTTTTAATATAAAACAGAAAAATGAACATAGCTATTTGGCTACCATTGAAGACTTAAAAAAAATTACAGAATAGGCTCAAATTGTTTTTATAAAATAGCGTCTGTTTATGTCGCTTCAATTTGGTTTAGTGAATAACCATAATACCGGGTTTGCTTTTCTACGTATTTTACTCTTTGTTCTTTGACTTTCTGTTGTTACTGGGCGATACCTTCGTCTACGTAATCAATACCTTCGGTCATTATAGTATTGATATGCATCCATTAGCTAACGGATTCATAATTCAAAATTGCGGCTTGCCGCGCAGTGGAGCTAAGAAGAAAATGACAATAGCGGTATTATATAAACCAGTATTCAGTTCCGTAAGAACGAACTGTTATTAGAAATAGATACGCCCCACACAAATAAGCTCCGTAGAAGCGACTTGTAAAGGATGCAATTGTAAATTTTCATGTGTTTAAAGAAGCAATAGTCGGTTCCTATGGAGCTAAAATAATTGTTCCCTCTAAAATGCTAACAAAAGACCGCTCCTACGGAGCTAAAATAATTCTTTGTTATTCATGTTACAAACAGAAAACTCCGATAGTATTGGAAAGTATCCGTTAGCCAACGGATTTTTTATGTCAAGATATTTATCTCGCAAGCGGGATTGCGTTTCATTCAAAATTCATAATTCATAATTCATAATTCATAATTCAATATGGCGGCTCGCCGCGCTATGTTATAGTAAGTAACTGCTAATTTTCCCTGCAAGCTGGATGTTCCGTTTATTTGATTCGTTTTTTTTGACTCCAATTAAATTTATTTATACATGCCCAAATTTAATAAAAGTCCCTTTCCAACTTAAGCATTATACTTTTTCCTTTCTCCCCTCTGCTTTATATTAGCTTCATAAAAATTCAAACATACTTTGAACAAAAAACATTTTACTATACCGGTTTTTATTCCCGAGGAGGCATGCCCCTTTCAGTGTATATTTTGCAACCAGAAAAAAATTTCGGGACAGATGCATCTTCCTTCATTTGATGAAATACACAGGATCATCGAAAAATATCTTTCCACTATTCCAAAAGAAAACTCCGAAATTGAAATTGGGTTTTTCGGAGGTAATTTTACCGGTATCCCATTAGATCAGCAGGAAAAATATCTTCAGATCGCTAATGAATATTTAGGGAATAGAATCTCGGCAATTCGTTTATCTACACGCCCAGACTATATAAATAAAGATGTAATAAATTTATTAAAAAGTTATAATGTAAAAACTGTTGAACTCGGCGCACAGTCGCTTGATGATGAGGTTCTGAAAGAAAGCGGACGAGGTCATAAGGCGGAAGATGTTATTAACGCATCTATGATCATAAAAAATGCAGGTCTAAATCTCGGTTTGCAAATGATGATAGGGCTGCCGGGAGATACATTAGAAAAGACAATTTATACAGCTAATAAAATTGTTCAGCTCAAAGCGGATTCTACGCGTATTTATCCTACTCTTGTTATTAACGGAACTGCACTTCAAAAACTTTTTAGCGCCGGTAAGTACAAACCTTTAGAACTTGATGAGGCAGTAAATTGGACTAAAATTATCCTCCCAATTTTTGAAAATGGAAATGTTGATATTTTAAGAATCGGTCTTCATCCATCGGAAGGGTTATTAAACGGGCACGAATTAGTTGCGGGACCTTTTCATGTATCGTTTAAGGAACTTGTGCTTACAAGTATTTGGCACGATTTGCTATCCGCTTTGGAATTCGAAAAAGATAAAATGGAGATAACAATAACCGCCAATGAACGAGAATTAAATTATGCTTCTGGTTATAAAGCGAGCAACCGTAAAATGCTTGAAAAAAGATTCCGCAAGGTTAGGTTCGCTGCCGATCCAACTTTAACTAAACGAGAGTTTAATGTTCTTTATAGTTAATAAAAATATTCCGGCTGCCGCTCAAAATATTCTTACAGGATATGGTGAAGTAATATTATTCGAAACAGATGGGATAACAGATAATGAAATTTCAAACCATCCGGATATTTTTTTCTGCGTGATTGGTAATAAAATAGTATGCGCTCAGAATACGCCAAAGAAATATATTGAGCGATTAAACAAATTTAGCAGCAACTGTACTGCAGGAAATTCGGATGTGGGTTATGACTATCCTGCAAACGCAAAATATAATGCGGTTATTACCGATCGTTACATTATTCACAATAAAGAAATAACTGATGAAGCTATTCTTCAAAGTGTGTCGGATAAAAAGTTTATCAATGTTAAACAGGGGTACACAAGATGTAATCTTTTGCCGCTTAAAAATGATTGTTTTATCACGTCGGATAGAGGAATTGAGAATATATTAAAACAAGAAGGATTATCATGTTTATATGTTTCACCGAAGGAGGTTTTACTCCCCGGTTTCAAGCATGGATTTTTCGGAGGCGCTTGCGGTGTGTTTGATAACTCTGTATTTATTTTGGGAAGTTTAAATTATTTTAGTGAAGGTAATGCCGTAAAAAACTATTTAACCGGCTTAGGTTATGAACTATGCGAGTTAGTTGACGGAAAACTTTTCGACGGCGGGAGTATCCTTATCGTTTAAATATATTTTTAAACTCCTAGCGCGGCAAGCCGCAAGTAAAAATTAAAAATGATAAATTGTAAACACATTAAATATTTTGACACAAAAAATCCGTTGGCTAACGGATAAACGGCGATACTATATAGAATAGGAAAATAGGTCGCACCTACGGCGCTATGATGGTTTTTTCTTTTCATTGGTTTCTAAAAACAGGTCACGCCTATGGCGTTGAGAATATCAGGTGTGAAATGAATTCCGTTCGGAATGAACCTGTTTGTAGTAATAACAACACAAAAGAATCAGAGTTCCGTTAGGAACGACCTGTTTATAGAACCGACGGAATAACTACGAGGATGTTTAGTTTAATAGCGTAAATTATTTCCGAAAATGTTGACGCCGATATGAAAGCTGGTATAATGCATGGTTGTATAGTTGCATGCAATAATGCATTTAAGCAACTATGCAACCGTGCTTATGTATTTTGCCTGCCCCGGTCAGTCGCATTGGCGTCAACATAATTTTTCGATTATAATTTCTAACCTCTTTTAGAAGATACACTAATGGATAAATCAAAATAAATTTTTATGAACTTTTCCAACTATATTTATTTTATGTGGCTAAAGCCTCATCGCCAAATCCCTTCTGTTATCAGTTCACTAAAGTGAACTGCAATCCCGCAGGGCGGGATTGTATTGCAGTCAGCTTCAGCTGACTGATAAATTTAGTTGATAAATTTCGGGGCTTTAGCCACATTTTATTATTCTATTTCTAACAAATTATTATCCGTTAGCTAACGGACTTTTTTCTTTTAAGTTGACGCCAATGATTGACTAACGGATAAAGCCAATACCATTAAAAAGCAAATCTATATCAAGGAGCCAATTCATTAGTTCAAGGAGTAATTCTCAGAAGGAGGAATAAATTAAATTCCTCCACCATCCATCAAACATTTGTAATATTTAAGCGTCAGGTTAAATTTGCATATTAATTATCCATTTATTTTATCGAGTAATAAAATGAGAAAAATAATTTCGTTATTGATCATAACAATTTTCATTATTCCAATACAAACACTTTATTCACAGAAAATAAATCAGGAAAAGAAAATGATATCTATTATTCCGCAGCCTGAGAAAGCCGTTCTTATTGAAGGCGAATTTGTTCTTAACAGCAGCACACGTTTTTACGTTCCTTCCGGGCAGGATATTTTTAATAAAACAATAAAATATTTTAACGATAAGGTCTCCCCCGCCACAGGCTTTGGCTTAAGTACTACGGGTGAAAACAACCAAGAAAACGTTATCATACTTATCGAAGATAAAAATTTACACTTCGAATCATACTCGCTTGAGGTTTTTAAAGATCGAATACTTATTCAATCATCCTCAGCAGAAGGCGCCTTTTATGCAATTCAGTCGCTGCTCCAATTGATGCCGCCACAAATTTTTTCGAACTCACAGCAAGATTTATTGTGGCAGATTCCCTGCGTGCAAATTGAAGACGCTCCGCGTTATAAGTGGCGTGGAATGCATCTCGACGTATCGCGCCATTTCTTTCCGAAAGAGTTTATAAAAAATTATATCGATTATCTCGCTATGTATAAACTAAACCGGTTTCACTGGCATCTTGTTGATGATCAGGGCTGGCGGATTGAAATAAAAAGGTATCCTAAACTAACCGAAGTCGGCGCATGGAGAGTAGATAGGGAGAACGTTACCTGGCGGGAACGCGAAAGACAAAAAGAAGGTGAAGAAGCGACCTACGGCGGCTTTTATACGCAGGAAGATGTGAAAGAAATAGTCGAATATGCTGACGAACGTCATATACAGGTTTTACCCGAAATAGAAATGCCTGCACATGTGTTATCGGCTTTGGCTGCTTATCCGGAAGTATCATGCACCGGCGGTCCGTTTACCGTTCCTCCCGGAACATATTGGCCTAATGTAGATATTTACTGTGCCGGCAAAGAAAAAACATTTGAATTTCTTGAAAATATACTTAATGAAGTGATCGAACTATTTCCATTTGAGTACATACATATCGGCGGAGATGAGGCGGATAAAACCGAATGGAAAAAGTGTAATGATTGCCAGCGCCGCATAAAAGAAGAAGGTCTTAAAGATGAAGCAGAACTTCAAAGTTATTTTATAAAACGAATTGAAAAATTTTTAGTATCAAAAAATAAACGATTGATTGGTTGGGATGAAATTCTTGAAGGAGGATTGGCGCCCGAAGCTACAGTGATGTCGTGGCGCGGAATGGAGGGGGGAATTGAAGCGGCAAGGCAGAGGCACGATGTGATAATGACTCCGATGTCCCATTGCTATTTTAATTTTTATCAGGGAAAACCGGAATTTGAACCGGAGGCATTCGGGGGTTATTTACCATTAAAAACCGTATATCAGTTCGAACCAACTCCCGCAGAACTTACAGAAGAAGAATCTAAATTTATTTTGGGCGGACAGGCAAATTTGTGGGCAGAGTTTGTTCCTTCAAATGAAAATGCTGAGTATATGATTTTCCCTCGAATTGCAGCGCTGGCGGAAGCGGTTTGGACGAACAAGGCATTACGCGATTGGAATAATTTTGAGAATCGTATTAATCGTCAGTTTGTAATTTATGATTATATGAAAATTAGTTGCGCAAAAAGTATCTATACTGTGTATATAACTCCTCAACCCGACGAAGGAACTTCAACTCTATACGCAGCGCTTGAAACAGAAAGCTCTTTACCTGAAGTTTATTTTTCAACTGATGGAAGTGAACCCGGGACATCATCAGTAAAGTACTTGGCTCCTATAAAGATAGAAAATAGCACAACGATAAAAGCCTCTTCATTCATTGATGGGATGGCGGTGAGCAAAGCTACCGTTCAAAAATTTATTAAACATCTTGCACTGTTAAAGAGACCTCAACTTAAGTATAGAAATTCTAATAATTATAATGGAGGCGGAGATTACGGATTAACAAACGGAATTCCCGGTTCGGAAAATTTTGGTGACGGCAGTTGGACAGGCTTCCATGGGGATGATTTGGACGCGATAATAGATTTTGGAGAAATTAAAAATATAAATAAAATATCTGCCGGGTTTTTTCAAAAAATTTCATCATGGATATTTTTACCTTCTAACGTAGAATATTATGTTTCCACCGATGGAAATAACTACGAATTAGTCTCCACAATTTCAAGTGATATTTCCGATGACGGAAAAGACACAATCAGAAAAGATTTTGTTTCTGATTTTGCACCGATTAAAACTCGTTACGTGAAGGTGATTGCTAAAAGCATCGGAACCTGTCCGATCGGTCATCCCGGAGCCGGTAAAAAAGCATGGCTTTTTGTTGATGAAATAATAATTGAATAACTATTTAAAATGCAGTGCCGGTTTATGCCGGCTCTGTCCTAATTGCTAATAGTTTAACATTGCAAAACCTTGCCGACTTTTGAAATCAATCATACAAAAACGTCGAGAGAAAAGATTCAATCGAAAAAGTATTTAATTTTTATTTTCGTAAAGAAAATCCGCTTTCTTCAATTCTCCTTTTCCGTTTATGTTAATGGAATATTCATGCGGTCCATAAATTGAAGCTGCTCCGAATTCTCCCTTTTTATTAAGCGCATAGTACGACACATTATAATTTATTTTACCCTTTTCATCAATTAAAGATTTTATTTTTGTATTCAAAACAACTCTTTTAACACCAGCCATACATGCTTCCGTAGGCGTCATTCCCTGCCTCATAAATTCTACAATTAAAAAACAAGTCAGGTTTTTTAAATTTTCCTCTCCCCTTCCGGTTGAACCGCATGCGCCTACTTCATTATCAACATACAAACCTGCACCAATAATTGGACTATCGCCAACTCTCCCCGGAATTTTAAAAGCTAAACCGCTCGTCGTTGTTACACCGGAAATATTTCCCTGTTTATCTATACCAAGACAGGTGATTGTGCCGGTAATTCCGAAATGTTTTCTTATCTCTTCAGGTATTTTTTCTTCTTCACCGGGGGTGAACCAGTTATCTTTGTTGCTTAATGACTCTTTCCAGTATAGCCATACTTCTCTCGCTTTATCTGTAAGCAAATCTTCTTCTTTAAAACCATGTGCTTTAGCGAAACGAAGCGCACCTTCACCGGCAAGCAGTACATGATCGGTTCTTTGCATTACAAGTTTTGCTACCTGAGAAGGATGTTTTATATTTCTTAACGAAGCAACAGCGCCTGCATTATGTGTTGGTCCGTGCATACAGCATGAGTCCAATTCCACAACGCCCTCTTCATTCGGTAAACCGCCGTAACCAACGCTCATATCATCCGGATCGGCTTCAATTATGTTTACTCCCTTGATCACAGCATCAATCGCATCAGATCCGTCATTCATCATTTCAACTGCTTTATCAACCGCTCTAATTCCGTTTGCGCTTGCTATTGCAATAGGGAATTCGTTATTAATATTTGTCTGCCCGGCAGCCGCTTTAATTAATAAAGGATTGGAAATTACGGCAGCGCCTACGCCCAATGCTGTCGACTTTATAAATGTTCTTCTTTTCATAGTTGTTCTTACTTTAAGTTAATTATTTTTCAGAGGGATTTTTTTTCCCTTCCACTAATTTATTTATCAATTCTTTTAATCGTTTTTGTTTCGTTTCTTCCCTTTTAGCCGAAACAATCCATGTCACATATTCTTTTCTATTCGTAAATGAAAGCGAATTAAAAAATTCTTTAGCTTTTTTATTCTTCTCTAGTAACAACATAAAATCTTTGGGAAGATTTATTGATCTGGTTTGAAGATCAACATAATTATTCAGTTCAGAATTCTTCTTTTTTTTAACTTCTAAGTCACCTTACGCAGATATTGTAGTACGAAGTCCGTTAGCTAACGGATAAAAATTATTTAATTTATCGAAGCTTCGTTTCGATTTACATCCGATTAACTGTTTCTTGCGTAAGGTGAGTTATTAAATTGCCCTCAACCCGATAAAAGAAAATCAATTCAATAAAAATTTATCTTTTTGAAGATAAACAATGGCTGCTTCCTTACTGAAAGCAGCCGCTTCAAATTTTACTTCTTATCTGACTAACGCATTAAAGTCATCTTCTTAGCCTGCACAAAATTGCCTGCACGCACCGAGAAAATATACGTGCCGCTTGCAGCATCTATTCCCGAATCATTTTTACCGTTCCAGGTAACGTTGTAAGTGCCGGACGCTTGATAATTATTAACAAGTTCGGCAACACGCTTACCAGTAATATCATATATTACGATAGAAACGTTTTCACCTTTCGGCAAAGCGTAACGCACCGTTGTAGCGGGGTTAAATGGATTAGGATAATTCTGCGAAACTTCAAATGCTTCCGGAATTTTAGTGTCAATTTCTACAACCGAAGTGACGGTTTGAATAGTAGCTCGCATAAAATATGTTTCAGTCCATGAAGCCCAAGCAGTACCGTTATAATCCCACGCCCGATTATTATTTGCAGGATCATAACCAAAAGTTGGCTGGTTAATTCCGTCATAACGAAGCCCGACAAAAAAATCTCCGGTAACTATGATGTTATTAGCGCTCAAATCTGTCTCGTCCCAACCTGATGTTGTCGAAGAAGTTTTTTGCGGAATTACGGCAAGATTACTTCCCGGCTGCCCGCCGCTGCTCGAAAGAATAATCGGAGTATATTTTGCAGAACCGGCATTAACTCCGTTAATATAGATTGACATCTTCACAACTTTAGCGCCCGATACTGTAGGCGTTATTCTATTTGCCGATGCTTGATTTGCGCTGGGCCAATAGTATCCGCTTGTGGGCGTACCGTCGTCATAAACAAGGTCTATATTTGTAACCGTGCTTCCGCCGAGTGTTGCAGCGAACATACTTCTACCGTGAGTAGCAGCCACAAGTTTACTGTCAGATGCGCGGTAATCAAGATCCATAATATTAACGCCAGGAAGCCCTGTATCTTTCACCCAGGATGTTCCGCCGTTTGCAGTAACAAATAAACCGAGATCTGTACCGACATAAATATTGTTAACATCCGATGGACTAACAAAAATACTGTTTGTCGGAATATTCGGTAGATTGCCAGTAATATTAGTCCAGTTTTGTCCATAGTTAGTTGTCTTATAAACTTTTTTTCCCGAATCAAAACCGGAAAAAGTTACGAAGGCAGTTGCGGGATTATTAGGGTCGGTAACTACCTTGGTGATGTAGGCAGTTGGAAGACCGGTTTTTCTCAAATTCCATGTGCCGCCTGCGTTTGTAGTTACTTGAAGATATCCGTTAGAAGCAGCCGCATATATTACGCTTGAATTTCCTTTTGCAATAGCAAGCGCTGAAATTGTTGCGCCGTTCGAACCGGAACCATCGCCGGTTAAATCACCGCTTATTGCAGCCCAGTTAGCGGAACCGTCTGTAGTTCTAAATACTCTGTAAGTGCCTGCCGCTAATATTTGAGGATTATTTGGATCCATCGTAAATGGAGAGATGAATAAAGTACGATCGGTTGTACCGTCATAAAAGTTGGGACCTTTAGGAATACCATTCATTGCGCTAAAAAATGTTGAACCGCCGTTTGTTGTTTTAAAGAGCGCAAGATTAACATACTCCATGTAAATATTATTCGCATTGTTGTAATCAACCTCAGTTGCCCCGCCGTCACCGCCGAGAATTTCACCCCAGGTTGAACTGCTTCCGCCTTTCAATGTGCCGTTATCCTGCGTTCCGCCAAAATAATTATTCCCTGTTGGTCCAATTGCTCCGTAATAAAATTGTGTAATGGTTAAATTATTATTTTTAGAAACCCAGGTTTCTCCTTTATTGGACGATCTATAAATCCCTCCGTCTGTTCCTAAAAACATCAGGCTTGAATTAGAAGGCGCAAAAGAAATTGCATGATGATCTGCATGCACATATTGCGGCGCGCCGGATTGTTGATACCAATTTGTTTTTTGAGTCCAGTTTGTACCGCCATTGGTAGATTTCCAAAAATCAATTCCCCCTGCATAAAGAATATTTGCATTATCGGGATCGACAAATAAAATATTATCATACCACGCCTGGTTGCCTGCGTAATTTGTAGCGCCGGCATAGCTCGGACCGGGGACGGTAATAGTTGACCAATTACCGCCTTTGTCTGTAGTTTTAACCATCACGCTTACGCCGTTAGTGCTTAAGTCATGAAAAGCTGCGTATACAACCTGCGGATTAGAGGCAGAAATTGCCATTTCAATTCGTCCGTGTCCGGTCTGTCCAAAGTTTGACTGAAACGAACTGCCGCCATCTATACTGCGCCAAATTACAGCGTCGTTAAATAATCCGAAAGATGCGAAGAGTGTGGAAGGAGATGTGTATGCAATTTCAATATCAGTGCAGTGAACATCTGCACCAGTTCCGCTTGACAAAATTGTTGTGAAACTGTTTCCGCCGTCTGTTGATCTATAAAGTCCTTTGCGTGTACCGGCATACAAAGCATTTGTGCTTTGATCGATCATCAATTTATTAACATAATAATAACTTATGTTTTTTGTTGATGTAAGCTGCGTCCAGGTAGTACCGGCATCGGTTGTTTTAAAAATCCCTTCGCCCCTCTGGGCATCACCGTTAAAATATCCCTCGCCAGTGCCTGCATAAATAATATTAGGATTCGCCGGATCCATTACCATAGAGCAGACTGCTAAATTTTCCATATCGTCTTTAAGTGCCGCCCAGGTATTGCCTCCGTCTGTCGTTTTCCAAACACCTCCGGAAACTGCAGCTATATAAACAAGATCGGGATTGGTTGGATGAATAGCGATTGAACGTATTCTTCCGCCATAATTTCCGGGACCTACCTGCGCCCATGTTAAAGTTTCAATACCGCCCTCTTTATTCAGAACCATGTTATTCTTTTTTATATGATCAAGCGCTTCAACACGCCAGTTTACGGGAATTTCGCCGAGCGGGTATGCGCGCTGTTCATAAAACCATTTGGCGGCTTCATCCGGAAAACCGTATGTAGGTTTTGCATTTTTTTTCTTCTCAATTTTCCATTTGATGTAATCTTTGTAACTTTGTTCTACTGGCTCATCGTTAACAAAAACATCGTACGATGCTAAAAACATAAGCCCTGCCGAAACTACTAATAGCAAAATCTTTCTCATGTTATTCCTTTCTTATTACTTCATTAATTATCCAGCCGCTTGTTTTATTAAATGATATAACGGCATCAAATTCATCTCCTTCAACCAAACCGGCTAAAGAAATAAGATCTTTATTTCTTTCATTTTCCGGCTCGATATTCATTTGAGGATCTAATACAAAACCCGGAGTCAGCAGATATACTTCATTCTGCATTGCCATACTCGGGTATGCAGGATCTTCAATCACATATAAAACAACTCCCTTGATCGTAAAATCAGTTTCTCCTTTTTTGTCTATACTCTTTACCTGAATTTTTACAATCGATTTGTTTATCTGTACGGATTGAGGATTAGAATTGTTTACCGTCGTATTATTTTCTTTCTGATCATTGCGGGAAACATCGGAGCAGCATGAGCAAAACAAAAACAACAGAAGTATTGCAGCATATATTAGTTTGTAGCGCATAATTTTACTTTAAGTTAATGGATGCTTAAATATAAAATATTTTCCCAAATAAAACTTGTTTTTTTTTGGATATGAGAATTTCTAAAGTTAGTTTTTCGGTGTAAATTCAAACCAATCGAATGATAAAAAAAATAATAAGCAGTAGAGAAGTACTTTCGGAGGATTTTGTAAACGGCATTACCGGCTGGGCGGCAGGTTATGTTTCATCCGATATTCTTGAACAATTCATATCACTTCTCGAAACGGAAGCAAAGAAACATTATTTTACAAGAAATGCCGGTTCGAATCTTGTTAGAATGCTTACCGCTTCTTATGACAAATCCAATTTAATCAACGACACAATAAGATACCCCCACTATGCTGAATTCTTAATTCGCGTCTCTGTTAACAGCAATTATTTAACCGATATTTTGGTGAGGAATCCGGAATACTTTTCGTGGATTGCCACCCCATCGATTCTTCAGAAAAAGTTAACTGAAGATTTTTTCATTTCAAACATTGAAAAAGTATTGTCTGCATATAAAAATTTTAATACTAAAGTTAACGCACTTCGTAATTACAAAAGAAAAGAAATTTTAAGAATAGGATTGAAGGATATCACCGGTACAGCGGATCTAAATGAGATTACGCTGGAACTTTCTTTACTTGCGAAAACAATTTCATCGGCGCTGTTTGAGTTATGTTACAGGGTAGTTCTTAATAAATATGGAATTCATAATATAAAAAGGAAATACTGTTTGGCTGCGCTCGGCAAGCTTGGCGGTAACGAATTAAACTATAGCTCCGATATAGATTTGATTTTGTTCTTTGATAAAAATATTAGAATTAAAAACAAAGAATATTTTGAATTATTAGTTGAAGCCGCTCAACTTTTTATTGAACAGCAGTCTACAGTTACCGGATTTGGATTTCTGTACCGAGTTGATTTTCGTCTGCGCCCTGATGGGAAAAACTCTCCGCTTGCAGGCACGATGTCAGGTTATATATCTTATTATGAAAGCCGCGGCGAAGATTGGGAACGCCAAATGTTAATTAAAACATCTTTCGTTGCCGGCAGCAAAATCCTGTACAAAAAATTCTTCGATTATCTATCGCGCTTCATTTATCCATCTTCCTTTTTGGTCTCTCCCGTTGAGCAGATAAAAATGATGAAGCTGAACATCGAAAGAAAGTTGAACAGCGACGATAATATAAAGTTGATTCCCGGCGGGATTAGAGATATTGAATTCAGTGTGCAGGCGCTTCAATTATTAAACGGAGGATTAAATAAAAAAATACGCACCGGGAATACTTTATCCGCTGTTAAAAAATTATTCGATTCGAGTTTGCTGTCAATTGGAGAGAAAATCGTGTTTGAAGATGCGTATGTCATGTACAGAAAAATAGAACACTACTTGCAGTTGATGAACGATACTCAAACCCATACAATTCCTGCACAAGGTGAGCTGCTTGAGAAGTTGTCTTATTTCCTTGGATATAAAAGTTCAAAAGATTTTTTTAGAAGTCTGAACGAGCATAAACGAAAAGTGCAGTCAATTTTTTATTCGATAACCGGCAGTCAATCTTCAGGCAGTGAAAGCATTAATATTTTTTCGGCTATAAATTTTTCATATAAAACAAAAGCACTGCGAAATATAGATTTTTTGCGAGAAGGGAAAGGGATATTCGAACAGAAAACATTTGATAAACGGACGTCTGTATCTTTTAATAAAATCGAATATTTAATTTTGGATTATTTGAAGAACGCATTAAACCCGGATCTCGTCTTACAAAATTTTGTTCGTGTTATACGCCCTGCGGCAATTCCATCGGTTTGGTATTCCCAATTTTCTGATAATTCTCTTCTTACAGCTTTTCTTCATCTATGTGAATATTCTCAAAAGTCAATTGATCTATTTGCTGAAGATGAAGATTTGCGCGACTATTTTTTAACTAAAAAAGTTTTTGAAAAATTATCGCTCAAGAACATTAAATATATTGAGGTTAAAAAATTGTTGTTCATACTTTCGGTGCAGTTTTCACTTGGCAAGATTAACGCCGAAGAAGTTTCATCATTCTTGAAAATAAACATAGACCATCAAATCTCTTCCGTGTGCTCTGAGTTTATAAAAGGACATAAATTCACATTTAAATTTTTCATGGCGGCAATGGGGAGTTCCGGATCAGGTGAAATGAATTTCAATTCGGACATCGATTTGATATTTGTCGCCGACAAACTAACTCCAAATAATAACGTTGAAAAGGATTTTCAAAACTTACTCGGAATATTAAAAGAGAAACTTAAACCTTTTGAAGTCGACTGCCGGCTTCGTCCTGAAGGAAAATACAGCCCGCTATTATGGGATTTAATAAACTACGATAAATACTTTTTTTCCAGAGCAAGAATATGGGAATTGCAAACATTAACAAAACTTTCGTTTATCGCAGGAGACAAGAAAAGTTTTAACAGGTTTATTTCTATCATTCAGCGCCGACTTAAAAAAGAAAACTGCCGGGCGGTAAAAAAAGAGATTGTGGAGATGCGGAATAAATTGGTTCCCAGCGGTTCGGTGCTTGTTTCAAATTCATTTAACGTAAAAAAAAGCCGGGGCGGTTTAGCTGATGTTGAATTTTTAATTCAATATTTTATACTTTGCAGCCCGAATTTATACAATAAGTGCAGAGCAAAGGGTTCGGTTAAATCCATTAAAGCAATAATAAACCAAAAATCTGAATTGTCTGAAATTGAAAAACTGACCAATACATTCAGGTTTTTCAAAACGATTGAATTATTAAACCAAAATTTGTTTAACAGCCAATCTGACGCTCTCCCTGTTACGGAAGAAAAACTGAGAGTGTACGCTGCATTACTGAATTTCAAAAGCAGCAGTGATTTCTTAAATAAAATAAAACTAACTGCAGACATTAATCAAAAAATGTTCGACAAGTATTTAGTAAAGGACGCCCGTGAATAATGCAAAAAAATATTTTCCATTTGCAACTTCATCAATTGCATTTATAGTTTATCTCATTACTCTTGCGCCTTCGGTTATTCAAATCGATTCAGGTGAATTAGCCGCTGTACAGGTAACGCCCGGAATAGCACATCCTACGGGTTATCCATTATTTACTCTGCTTGGTTATCTTTTTTCACTTGTCCCTTTCCCCTTCTCACAGATTTACAAACTTAATTTGCTTGCTGCTTTATGGTGTGCCGCCGGTGTTGGTGTTTTTACTTACTCGATGATAATTGTTTTAGATCATTTAAAACTTTTTTCTATAATAAAAGAAAGTGCTAAGCAAATCAAAAAAAGTAAGGGCAAACAAATTGTACGAAAGACTTCCCAAAAAGAAATAATAGTTGGTGAAAAAGTAAAACTCTTTGCAGTATTTACCGGCGCGATGATTCTCACGTTCAGCAGGACATTTTGGTTTCAAAGCACTTCCGTCGAAGTTTATTCTCTTCACATACTGCTGATGAATCTTATCATTTTATTTTTAATTAAGGCATTTGTTGCCGACAAAAGTGGCGGATTAAAAGATGTTAGACATTGGCTTCTTTTTGCTTTTCTACTTGCGCTTGGTTTTTCAAATCATATGACTACTCTCTTAATTTTACCTGCTGCCGCCTATTTTTATTTTAACAGCCGCGGTTTTAATAAAGACAGCATCAAAACAATTTTCATTATGCTATCATTATTCTTTCCAATTCTGATTCTTCTTTATCTTTACCTTCCGTTTCAGGCATCTTCAAATCCTGCGATCAACTGGGGAAATCCATTGGATTTTGAGAAAATCTTTAGACACATTTCCGGTAAGCAATATCAGGTTTGGTTGTTTTCATCTACCGATGCTGCGAAAAGACAATTTGTTTATTTCTTCAACTCGCTGCCTAAAGAATTAAATATAAGTTTATTCGTAGCTGCTGTTGGTCTGTTCACTTCCTATTTTTATGCGAAAAAGTTTTTTGTTTTTTTAATCATCGCTTTTGTATCAACAATTCTCTATTCAATTAATTATGATATCGTTGACATCGATTCTTATTTCCTTCTTGCTTTTATTTCGCTAAGTATGTTTGCAGTGTTCGGCGTAATAAAACTTGTTGAGATGCTGCATTTTAAAAAGCTGAACTTCATCGTGCCCGTTTCAGTCATAATAATTTTTATTGCAATAGAAATGTTTTCGAACTATAAAGAGGTTAACCAGAGCGGCACTTATACTTTTGAAGATTATACGAAAGCCCTTGTGGGGAGTGCGGAACCGAACTCAATAATATTTAGTTATCAGTGGGATTATTTTATCTCCCCGGCGTATTATTTTCAATTTGTAGAAAACTACCGCAAAGATGTGACGATAGTTGATAAAGAATTACTTCGGCGTTCATGGTATTATAATCAACTTAATAGAAATTTTCCCGGTCTACTTACTGGGCTTGAAAGTGAAGTCAGTTTATTTCTCGGCGCATTGAAACCTTTTGAAAGAGATGAAAACTACAATCCCCAACTCCTTGAAACGAGGTATCGAAATATCATGACAGGTTTGGTTTCAACGAATATAGACAAGCGTGCTTTTTATATAGCGCCTGAAGTTTTTGAAAATGAAATGCAGCGGGGAGAGTTTGCATTGCCTCCCGGATTTGCTTTAGTCCCCGACTTGTTTTTATTTAAAGTTGTAAAGAGTAATTCAAACTATATTCCGGCAAAGAACCCCGATTTTAAAATTCGTTTTCCCGCTAATGCAAATCATTACACAAATTTTATCGAACAAAAAGTCGGTTCCATGCTTTCAAACCGCGCTATGTATGAACTTAAATTCGATAAAGTAGAAAGAGCAAAACTTTACATCAATAAAATAAAAAATGATTTTCCCGGTTATCAACTACCGCAAGGGTTGGAAGGAGTAATAAAATAAATGTTTTTGGAAAGTATGTTGAGGGGGAAAGCAAAAGAACTTAAAATTCAACAGTTAACTTCTTTTTCCTGATTGTTAAATTTCTTTAAAGCAAATGCCTTCAGATAAGATTTTACGGCAATTGGCTTTTTACATGAAACACAGAAATAGATATATCGTTTCACTCCTTCTACTGAACACGCGCAAACTAAAGCCTGGGAGATCACTTTATTGCAATGATGACATGTTAAATCTACTTCTTCAATTTCTAAATGTTTATCCATCTTTGCCGTAATATTTTTACAAATTTATTTTCTTTGAAATGATCAGTTAAAATATCAAAATTATTGTTTCAAAATGCAAGCAGGAAGTTTAGTTATTTAGAGATGACATCTTTCTACTCACATTTAAATCAGATAGAAATTACGTTTTCGTCAATAAAGTTTTCATCTATTGTCCTGCGAAAGATAACTGTTAATTTTTCATCTTCCGACGCAGTGAATACTCGAAGAATTTCATTCCTTGAAATTCCCGGTAAGCACATGTTTTATTAATATTTGTTTTTCTTCTAAATTTGGAGCAGCTTTATTTGTTTTAAATCCATCAAAGGAATTATGAAATATATTTTGTTAGTTGTTTTACTTTTCTCCCTTTCGGTTTGTGCGCAAAATATTATATGGAGCGACGTAACTTTTAATTATTCATCGCTGCCCGATGGAGTTAAAATGTTTCGGGGTGAGCGTCAATCGCCTGCATTAAAAACCTGGTATATCGACGTCGATATGAACAACTCCGGTATAGGAATAAAAGCATACAAATCAAAATCCGCTTCAGGTAAAGAAGGAATAACTTCTTTTGTGCCTTCTTACAATGCAGTCGCCGGTATTAATGGTGGTTATTTTGATACTCAAACCGGTGCATCCTACTCCGCACTTGTCACTCCCGATGGAGTGTCGGCAAAAAATATTTCAAGCGTAGTACGCGACAGCAAAACATATTTCCTAACAAGAAGTTTATTCGGTATTACAGACACACGCGAAATGGCAGTTGACTGGGTCTATCATTTCGGCAGCAACATAAAAGACATTTACAGATTTGATCAACCCATACCAAACGTGCAAGGGACACCTGCGCCTCTTCCAAGCCCAACAACCGGTGAAGCTTATTACGAGTTGATTGTTGGTATTGGCGGCGGACCGACGCTCGTAAAGAACGGGATTAAAAAAATAACTTATGACGAAGAAGTTTTTTGGGGTTCGGGTGTTGGATTATCAAACCAGGATCCGCGCACAGCAGTTGGTTACACATCCGATAATCATGTAATAATGCTCGTCGCTGATGGCAGACAAACGGCAAGCAGCGGTTTAAGTTTAACAGAACTTGCCGATGTGATGATAAACCTCGGATGTGTTGAAGCGATGAATCTTGATGGAGGCGGCTCATCCCAGATGGCTGTTGGAAGCACTTTAATCAATCGCCCCGAAGGAGGAACATTTCAACGAGAAATTCCAACTATGCTTGCCGTAGTGAAAAATGATTCCGTGCCTTTTCTTCCTCCGGTATTTTTTAGAAAAGTGTTAGATACCGATGATCCTGAAGTTACAGTAACTGGTGATTGGACTGCATCAAGCATTGCAGGCTATTGGGGTGGAACACCCGCGCTTAAAGCCCCGCAGGGTAGCGGCGAGAGTTTTGCTGAATTTAAACTTAATCTTCCGGGCAGCGGAAATTATACGATCTACGGCTGGTGGACTTCCGCAAGCGACAGATGTTCCGATACACCTTTCATAATTAAACACAGCGGCTCGATCGATACGGTACGAGTTGACCAGACGCAGGGAAGATTTAACTGGAATTTAATCGGCAGTTTTAGTTTTTTCGGCAGCAGTAATGAGAGCGTCACAATATCCAACGCCGCAAACACTCCCGGTTATGTAATAGCCGATGCAATAAGAATTTTATCATTCGATTCCATAGCAGTACAAGTGGATGAACAATTAGACGATGGCACTAAACTAAATTTCAAATTAGAGCAGAACTATCCGAATCCTTTTGGCGATGCCATCCCTTCGGGAAATCCGGCGACAGTTATTAGTTGGCATTCCCCGGTAAGCAGTTATGTTACACTAAAAGTTTATGATGTTCTCGGTACCGAAGTTGCGGAATTAATTAACGAAGAAAAATCATCCGGAACTTACCGTGTAAACTTCGATGCCGGGTTCGTCAGGGGCGGACTGCCAAGCGGTGTTTACTTTTACAAATTAATCGCTGGCAGTTACGTTGATGTTAAGAAAATGGTTTTGGTGAGATAAAAAATATTTGAAGAAGTAATTAACTCAACAATTTCTACTAAGTCACCTTACGCAAAAATTTAAATTATTATTGTAGCTCGAAGCGAAGCTTCGATTTACAACCTAATTATCTGCCTTATAAGTAAGGTGTGTTCCTAAATTAAATCTGCGGGCAGCCGTTCAATCAGTGGTTTCTGTGTTCTGTAATTTGGTTTAAATAACTAACCGGAGTCATGATCACTTATAATAAACTTTTCTTATTTCCATTTTAATCTTTAAATTATACCCACAACAATATCTAAAAAGTTAAAATGAATATACAATTCATCTGCAATAATGCTTTGATTGAAACTGATCAATCTCCTTCAACAACGCTTCTCGATTTTATAAGGAAAGAATTAAAATATACTGGCGCTAAAGAGGGCTGCCGGGAGGGTGATTGCGGCGCCTGCGCTGTTTTAATCGGCGAATTGAAAAATGACAAAATAATTTATAAAACAATAAATTCGTGTTTAACTCCTCTTGCGGCGGCAAACGGAAAACATGTCGTCACTATCGAAGGATTGAATCTTTATGAACTCTCACTTATCCAGCAGGTGTTTGTGCGTGAAGGCGCTGCACAATGCGGATTTTGTACTCCCGGCTTTATTGTTGCATTTACCGGTTTTCTTTTATCATCATATAATTTAAGTGTTGATGAAGCTATTGATTCAATTGCCGGAAACCTTTGCCGCTGTACCGGGCACTACTCAATTATTCGGGCAATAAAAAATATACTTGATAAAGTTCAAATAAATAATCTTTCATTTGCTCAAAGATTAAAAAAACTTGTTGACCTAAACATCATACCGGAATATTTCCTAAACATAAAAAATAAATTAGAATCATTTAAGAAGGAACAACCGCTTACCGAAACAAATGATGATGCATCATTTACAATTGCAGGCGGAACAGATCTTTACGTTCAGCAGGGATATAAACTCACAAGAGAAAAAAATATTCTTATACATCTCAAAATTTCAGATGAATCAATTCGTATTTCGGATAACAATTGCTTTATAAATGCCGCAGTGACTATTGAAGACTTTTCGAACTCCGAAATTATAAAAGCAATCTTTCCTAATGTAAAAGAGTTTGCCAATTTATTCGGTTCTCTTCCCATTCGTAACAGGGCAACAGTTGGCGGCAATATCATTAACGCCTCTCCTATCGCTGACATTACGAGTCTGCTTCTTGTCCTTGATGCTGTTTTAATTTTTTCAAATAAAGGAAGTGTTCGTGAAGTTAAACTTTCCGATTTTTATAAAGGTTATAAACAGTTTGATAAACTTCCCGAAGAAATTCTCTCTTCAGTTTATTTCGAAGTTCCTTCCGGCAATTATAACATCAGCTATGAAAAAGTGTCGAAACGTCTTCACCTTGATATAGCAAGCGTAAACACTACAATGTTTATTATTACGGACGATAATAGAATTAGTGCTGTTCGCATCTCCGCTGGCGGTGTAGCGCCAATTCCGATGCTGCTTAAAAAGACATCGGTTTTTCTTACAGGTAAACAGATTAGCGAAGAGACAGTAAAAGAAGCATCATCTATAGCGGCTGAAGAGATAAAACCGATAAGCGATATTAGAGGAAGCGCGCAGTATAAAATGCTGCTGCTTAACAGATTGATTCTTGCACATTTTATAAAACTTCACCCTGAACTTTTTGAAGAGGTGACATTATGAAAAATGATGATTGGGTAAAACACGTAACCGGCACATCTAAATTTATTAATGATGTTCCGCTGCTTAGCGGTACGCTTCATGCTTTCGTTTTTACATCTCCAATTGCCAAAGGCAAAATAATTGATCTCAATTATTTCAAAGCCTTAGAACTTTCCGGAATAAAAAATGTTTTAACTTATAAAGATATTCCCGGCGTTAATCAGTTAGGCACAATAATTAAAGATGAGCCGCTTCTTGCCGAAAACGAAGTTCATTTTATCGGTCAGCCTCTTGCAATAATTATTGGTGAAGATGAACATTGCGTGCGTAACGCCATAAAGTTTATCGAATGCAAAATTGAAGAAGAAGCGCCTATACTCGATCCGCGTGAAGCTTTTCGGAAAAATGAATTGATCGCTCCGCCAGTCACATTTGCGCTCGGCAATGTTGATGCAGCCTGGAAAGAATGTGATGTTATTGTTGAAGGCGCTGTAAATTCAGGCGGTCAGGAACATGTTTATCTCGAAACTCAATCTGCTTACAGTGTGCCTCTCGAAGGAGGAATAAAAATTTATTCATCCACGCAATCGCCCACTGCAGTACAGCGTGTAACTGCCGGTATTTTAAATTTGCCGATGCACAAAATTGAAGTTGATGTTTTAAGACTCGGCGGCGGTTTTGGAGGAAAGGAAGATCAAGCAACTGTATGGGCTGCAATTGCCGGGCTTGCATCATACGTGATGCAAACTCCCGTAAAGATTTCTCTTTCCCGTCATGAAGATATTATGCTCACCGGAAAGCGCCATCCTTATTCTTCCGATTACAAAATTGGACTTAATTCGGAAGGTGAAATTTTAGCTTATGAAGTTTATTTTTATCAGAATGCCGGCGCTTCTGCAGACCTTTCCACAGCAATACTCGAAAGAACTATGTTCCATTGCACTAACAGTTATTTTATTCCAAATGTTAAAGCAACTGCATATTCATGCCGGACAAACCTTCCGCCAAATACTGCTTTCCGCGGTTTCGGCGGTCCGCAGGGAATGTTTGTAATTGAAAGTGCGATTCATAAAGCTGCTTCCAAACTCAATGTTGAACCGTGTATTATTCAAGAAAAAAATTTATTAAATGAGGGCGACGAATTTCCATACGGACAAAAAGCGGTAAACTGCGTCTCACACAAAGCTTGGTTCAAAGCGAAGGAACTTTTTCCGTTTGAAAAATTATCTGAAGAAATTTCTCTGTTTAACATTAAAAATAAATTATTAAAAAAAGGAATGGCGGTTATGCCGATCTGTTTCGGTATTTCATTTACGAATGCTATGCTGAATCAGGCAAGTGCACTCGTCCATATTTATACTGACGGCAGCGTTGGAATAAGCACCGGCGCAGTTGAAATGGGTCAGGGTGTTAACATGAAACTCCGCCAGGTGGCGGCATCAATCTTTTCCATCAACATTAATAAAATAAAAATTGAAACCACAAACACAACAAGAGCGGCGAATACCTCACCGACGGCTGCAAGCACCGGCGCTGATTTAAATGGCAATGCAGTTGAAAAAGCATGCAATACATTAGCCGAACGTTTAAAACATTTCGCGGTTAATTTGTTAAAGGCGAAGGACATTGATCAACTGAAACTTAAAGATGAACAAATACTCAACACTCAAACTGGAACTTCCATCTTGTGGGATGACTTGATTTTACAAGCATATTTCAAACGTATTGATCTCTCCGAACACGCGCATTATGCAACACCTAAAATTTATTTTGACAGAACGATTAATAAAGGCAACCCGTTTGCATATCATGTATATGGAACGGCTGTAATTCAAGTTGAAGTTGACTGCTTAAGAGGTGTTTACAAAATTAATTCGGTTAAAGCTGTTCACGATTTTGGAAAGAGCATTAATCCTGCTATTGATAAATCTCAAGCAGAAGGAGCGATAATGCAGGGATTGGGCTGGATGACTCTTGAAGAAATAAGGCACGATTCGAGGGGGAAAATTTTATCCGATACTTTATCTGCATATAAAGTGCCCGATGTTCATTTTACTCCGGAAGTTTTAGAAATAGAGTTTCTTGAAAATCCAAATAAGTCGGCTGCAATATTTAATTCAAAAGCGATTGGCGAGCCGCCGTTGATGTACGGTATTGGGGCTTACTTTGCAATAGCAAATGCTATTAAGTCATTCCGGCAGGAAGTAGATATTCTCTATGATGCGCCATTTACTCCAGAAAAAGTTTTAATGAGCATATTGGGATCACCGAATTGTTAAGCCGGATGCCGGGATTAGGAGTTTTGTTTGTTAGCTAACATTTGAGTTTTGAGCTAAAATAAATTACAATCTCATATTACGCAAAATTTTTTTTCACCACGAAACTGGCATCTGCCAAATGCAATGATTTCAATTTTAAGGGCATCTCTAAAAACATCATTTTGTTAATCCACTGGCTGACTTCGGAAGAAGTTTGTTTATCCAGAAGGTTATTCTATGTTTTTTTTACTTTTTTTCTACTCGTAACTCATTTTTGTTGATTATC
>Ga0210027_1000652_pt1 | contig 34818 bp, 33 predicted proteins | sample CryGeymeta201510_FD_183978 | JGI IMG/M metagenome (GOLD analysis project Ga0210027, IMG submission 183978) | Groundwater microbial communities from Crystal Geyser aquifers in Utah, USA - Crystal Geyser metaG 2015-10 (SPAdes) (version 2) | ecosystem: Environmental > Aquatic > Deep subsurface >...
CGGCGGCAAGACCCCAGAACAGGTCCATCAAACCCACGGCGGAACCACCCACCGCCACTAACCGTTTACAAATTTTCGCCCCCAAACTGTCCAAGGAGTGGGGTCCACCCCAGCAACAGCATTGAAGATTATAGATATACCCCCAAAAAGAGGTCGTAATGATTGCTGAGCACGCGCTTGGACTTGTTCCAATGGTTGTGGAGCAGACCCACAGAGGTGAACGGGCGTTCGATATCTATTCTCGTTTGCTTAAGGAGCGTATTATTTTCTTGGTGGGCCCGATTAACGACCAAACCGCCAATCTCGTTGTTGCACAGCTTCTTTTTTTGGAAGCGGATAACCCCAAGAAAGATATTTATCTGTATATCAATAGTCCTGGGGGTGTTGTAACGGCGGGCCTGGCGATCTTCGATACGATGCAGTTTATTCGTCCTGATGTTGCCACATTATGTGTCGGTCAGGCCGCCTCAATGGGGGCATTTTTGCTGGCTGCTGGCGCCAAGGGAAAACGAGCGGCATTGCCAAACAGTCGGGTCATGATCCACCAGCCCCTTGGCGGATTCCAGGGGCAAGCAACCGATATTCAAATTCATGCCCGAGAAATCCTTAAAATAAAAGATAAACTCAACAAGACGTTGAGTGAGAGAACCGGGCAGTCACTCAAACGGATCGAACGCGATACAGAGAGGGACTACTTCTTGGATGCCAACGAAGCAGTGGAGTATGGTCTGGTAGATTCGGTTTTAACCCATCGAGAAAATCTGGAATATCCTGAAAAATAGTATTAAAGAAGTATGCAAAGGTCTTAATGCATGTCATCTAATAATAATCAAACAACTCAATATTGCAGTTTTTGTGGTAAAACCACGCAGGAAGTGGAGCGCATGGTTGCCGGGTCGACTGTGCGTATCTGCAATGAATGTGTCGACTTGTGTAACCAGATTTTAAAGGACGAACGCAAAAAGGATCTGATTGATCACTCCGAAGAAATCCCCCCCCCCAAAGATATATATGACTACCTCGGCCAGTATGTTATTGGCCAAGAACGCGCAAGAAAAATTCTTGCCGTTGCCGTCCATAATCATTACAAGCGAATTCGCTTTGGTGGGGTCATGGACGATGTCGAGTTGGCAAAAAGTAATATCCTCCTTGTTGGGCCGTCAGGTTCGGGTAAAACGTTGTTAGCCCAAACCTTGGCGAGATTGTTAAACGTTCCCTTTACGATTGCCGATGCAACGACCTTAACTGAAGCCGGTTATGTTGGTGAAGATGTCGAGAATATCTTGCTTAAATTGCTTCAGTCTTGCGAATTCGATGTTCACAAGGCTGAGCAAGGAATCGTGTATATTGATGAAATCGACAAGATAGGAAGGAAAAGCGATAACCCGTCGATTACCCGCGATGTGTCGGGAGAAGGGGTGCAGCAGGCACTATTAAAATTGATTGAGGGAACCGTTGCAGCTGTGCCGCCGCAAGGTGGGCGCAAACATCCAGCCCAGGAGTTTATACAAATAAACACCGAGAATATTCTGTTTATTTGTGGCGGAGCGTTTTCAGGACTAGAAAAAATCATTCAACGGCGGCAAAAACCAGGTGGAATGGGTTTCTCCGCTGAAATATCGAATAAAGACACGGACGATGCGGCGCTGGATTATTTTTCAGATGTAGAACCTGACGATCTTTTGAAATTTGGACTCATACCGGAATTGGTTGGGCGTCTTCCGATGGTTGCGACGCTCGACAGTCTCACAGAAGAGACCATGGTTGAGATTTTAACAAAACCAAAGAACGCCTTAATCAAGCAATACCAAAAACTCTTTGAAATTGAAGGGGTTGAGTTGAAGTTCACAGATGATGCGGTTCGAGCAGTTGCCCGCAAGGCAATGTCCAGGAGGACCGGAGCGCGCGGGCTTCGGGCGATCATGGAAGAGGTCATGCTCGACTTGATGTATGCGGTCCCATCCCGAACAGACGTGCGAGAAGCGCTTATCAATCGTGAAGTCATCGAAGAGGGGGCGGAGCCGCTTTTGATCTTGGTTCAAGACATGGCGAGCGCATCGTGACCTCTTGATGCTGCATGAAGAGGCCTTATCTAAAAGGCACCGTCCAGTAGCGCAACCTAGAGGTGCATATGTCAACGATAAATGTTTTTCCAAAAGACTCAGCCGGAGGCGATGAAGGGATTCCGCTGTTGCCCCTACGCGATATCGTCGTTTTTCCTCATATGATCGTCCCCCTCTTTGTGGGGCGACCGAAGAGTATTGCTGCTTTAGAGGCGGCCATGCAGAGGACCAAACAGATCTTGCTTGTGGCACAGAAGGATCCCTCTTTGGATGATCCTTTAGCCGAAGATCTATATTCGGTTGGAACGCTTGGGAATATTCTGAACCTTCTAAAGCTTCCTGATGGCACTGTGAAGGTGCTTGTCGAAGGGGAAGAGCGCGTCCAGATCAGTCAAATTCGGGAGCAGATCGATTGTTTTGATGCCGTTGTTTCTATGTTTGAAAGTAGCGGCGAAGACGATAGAGAGTTAGAAGCTCTTATGCGTTCAGTCGTTGCTGAGTTCGAGCAATATGTCAAACTGAATAAGAAAATCCCCCCCGAAATTTTAATGACCGTGGGTGCCATTGAGGATCCGGCGCGGTTGGCAGATACGGTAGCGGCACACCTTAATTTGAGGGTAGAGGGTAAGCAGGAGTTACTTGAAATTGATGTGGTTTCAGGGCGTTTAGAGCGCCTTCTCTCCATCATGGAAGGGGAGATCGAGGTGCTTCAAGTTGAGCGTAGGATTCGATCCCGCGTTAAACGTCAAATGGAAAAATCCCAGCGTGAATACTACTTGAATGAGCAGATGAAGGCCATTCAAAAGGAACTCGGGGACGATGATGTTCGGCAAGAATTGGGGGAGCTTGAGCAGAAGATCAATGCAGCCAGAATGCCGCGAGATGCCGAGGATAAAGCACGGTCAGAACTAAAAAAACTCAAGATGATGTCGCCTATGAGTGCTGAGGCAACTGTGGTCCGCAATTATGTGGATTGGTTGGTGAGTATGCCGTGGAAAAAGCGCAGCAGGACGCGAATTGATCTAAAAGAGGCCGCACAAATTCTAGACGACGATCATTTTGGCTTAGAAAAGGTGAAGGAACGGATCATCGAGTACCTTGCGGTCTTGAAATTGGTCAAAAACATGCGCGGCCCCATCCTGTGCTTGGTGGGACCTCCAGGTGTAGGCAAGTCAAGCCTAGCCAGATCTATTGCCAGGGCGACGAACAGGAAGTTTATTCGATTGTCCCTTGGAGGGGTTCGCGACGAGGCCGAGATCCGCGGCCATCGCCGTACCTACATTGGTGCCCTGCCGGGAAAACTCGTTCAATCGATCAAGAAGGTTCAAACGAAAAACCCCATGATTCTGTTGGATGAGATTGACAAGATGGGGGCAGACTTCCGAGGGGATCCAAGCAGTGCCATGTTGGAAGTTCTGGATCCAGAGCAGAATAAAGAGTTTGTCGATCATTATCTTGAGGTTGAGTTTGATCTGTCGGAGGTCATGTTTATTGCAACTGCAAACAGCCTCAGTATCCCCCGGCCCCTGATGGATCGGATGGAAATCATTCGGCTGTCAGGGTACACGGAGGTTGAGAAAGCACAGATTGCCCGCCGCTATTTGATACCCAAAAGCGCTAAAGAGCATGGCTTGAAGCCGGATCAAATGTCCCTCTCGGATGCAGCGCTGTTGAATGTGATTCGTTTGTATACCCGTGAGGCTGGGGTTCGCAATCTGGAGCGGGAAATTGCAACCATATGTCGCAAGGTCGCAAGGACCGTTGCAGAAACTCCCGAAATTGTTCCCGTTCGGGTGACGGATCAAAACCTTGAGAAATTTCTCGGCATAGAGAAATTTAGGTTTGGGGTCGCAGAAGAAGACGATCAAATTGGTGTGGTGACGGGACTAGCATGGACAGAAGTGGGGGGCGAGCTCCTTACTATTGAGGCGGTGGTGTTACCGGGTAAGGGGCGCATGACCATAACCGGAAAGCTGGGTGACGTTATGCAGGAATCCATCCAAGCAGCAATGAGCTACGTGCGATCACGTGCGCATCATCTGGGCTTGGAAGAGGGGTTCCACCAGAAAATCGACATTCATATCCACGTGCCAGAGGGAGCGATTCCAAAAGACGGCCCCTCAGCGGGATTGGCCATGGCGACCGCAATTGTTTCGGCTTTGACTCGGATTCCCGTGCGTCGAGAGATCGCCATGACTGGCGAAATAACGCTTCGGGGCAGGGCTCTGCCGATTGGTGGTCTTAAAGAAAAGTTATTGGCGGCAATGCGTGGCGGTATCGCCAAAGTGATGATTCCGAATGAAAACGCTAAAGATTTAAGGGAGGTGCCGGCAGAAATTCTAGAAAGCCTAGAGGTTGTGCCGGTTGGCTCCATGGATGAGGTCTTGTCCTTGGCTCTTCTTGGGTTGCCGCAGCCAAGGATGGATGTTTCCAGCAATGACGAGGAAAAAACGCTTGACGGCCCGGCAAAAAACGAAGAAAAAGCCCAAACGGCAGGGGTGGTATTGCCGCACTGATTGACGAGCACGATGGGGTACGGGGACCGCCCCCGTGCGTTCTCAATATCAACTTATACCCAAGGGGGGAGTAATGAACAAAAGCCAGTTAATTGAGCGCGTGGCTGAAAAGGCTGGGATGACGAAAGCCGAGGCCGGTCGCGCGGTTGATGCAGTGGTGGCCTCTGTGGAAGAGGCGTTGGCTCAGGGCGGATCGGTCCACCTAGTTGGTTTTGGGACGTTTTCAGTGACCGAGCGCGCAGCTCGGGAGGGCCGGAATCCTGCGACCGGCGACAAGATTCAAATTGAATCGAGCAAGTCGGTTCGCTTCAAGCAGGGTAAGGGTTTGAAGGATCGCCTGAACGGCTGATCCGTTGGTCGGCATAGGGCTGCCAAGGGCGAATAGCTCAGCCGGGAGAGCACCGGCCTTACAAGCCGGGGGTCACAGGTTCGAACCCTGTTTCGCCCACCAGTATGTGCAAAAACGGCGGCTTATGGCCGCCGTTTTCATTTTGAGTTTCGGCGTTGACAAGCGGCTGCCGATTCGTAGAGTTCCCCGCCCCGAGAGAGGTTGTCTTGGGATCTGCAGGCGCGTAGCTCAGTGGGAGAGCGCTACCTTGACACGGTAGAGGTCGGCGGTTCGAAACCGCCCGTGCCTACCAACTCCAAAAGAAGGAGCACCCATGGGTGCTCCTTCTTTTTTTCTGCTCCAGCGTTTGAGTGGAGCCCCCGTACGGTCCGGCGTGAATCACTAGAGGGCAAGGACAGTGGCATCCTCGATTTCCATCATCCTCCCCGATCAGTCGCAGCGACAATTGCCCACCGGATCTACTGGTGTGGATTTGGCTGCAAGTATCGGACCGGGGCTGGCCAAGGCCGCGCTTGCTCTTGTCGTAAATGGGGCTTTTCTCGATTTAACTGCCGAATTGCACGACGGAGATCGCGTTCGGATTTTGACGGCTCGGGACAGTGAAGGGGTTGAAATTCTTCGTCATTCGATGAGTCACCTTTTGGCGGAGGCCGTCAAGGAGCTTTACCCCGAGGCGCAAGTTACCATCGGTCCCGTGATCGAAAATGGCTTCTATTACGACTTCGATTATGTCAGACCTTTTACGGAGGGGGATCTAGAAAAGATCGAAGAGCGCATGCACCAGATCGCCCTTCGAGATAAAGCGATTCATCGGGTACAGATGGATCGTGACGACGCAGTCCGCTTGTTTCTTGGAATGGGCGAGCACTACAAGGCCGAAATCATCGGGGCTATTCCTCAGGGCCAGGTGATCTCGTTGTACCGACAAGGCGAGTTTCTTGATCTCTGTAGAGGGCCTCACGCACCGCGCACCGGGGTGCTGACGGCTTTTAAGTTGTTGAAGGTCGCGGGAGCGTACTGGCGTGGCGATTCGCGAAACAGGATGTTGACCCGTATCTATGGGACCGGTTGGGCGTCTGAAAAGGATTTGAAAGGGTATTTACATCGATTGGAGGAGGCGGAAAAACGGGACCATCGCCGCCTAGCCAGGGAGATGGACCTTTTTCATATTCAGGAAGAGGCGCCTGGGATGATCTTCTGGCATGACCGCGGCTGGACCCTCTATCGGCAAGTCGAGGGGTTCGTTCGCGATGTCATGAGAGATCATGGTTACAAAGAGGTGCGTACCCCTCAGCTGGTGGATCGTAGCCTGTGGGAACGTTCCGGGCATTGGGGCAAGTTCAGGGACGAAATGTTCACGACCGCAGCTGAAAATCGCGACTACGCGGTCAAGCCCATGAATTGCCCGTGCCACATCCAAATCTTCAATCAAGGGATTCGCAGCCACCACGACCTTCCGTTGCGATTGGCCGAGTTCGGCTCTTGCCACCGAAACGAGCCTTCAGGGACGCTCCATGGCTTGATGAGACTGCGCAATTTCGTGCAGGACGACGCTCATATTTTTTGCACCGAAGAGCAGATTCAGGATGAAGTGGGGCAGTTCATCGAATTGGTCGTTCAGGTGTATCGGGCCTTTGGTTTTGAGGACATCTTGCTCAAGCTATCGACCCGCCCCGAAAACCGCATCGGGGATGATGCGCTTTGGGATAAGGCCGAAACCGCTTTGCAGCTGGCTTTAGAAGACAAAGGGTTGGCCTTCCAGCTCAATCCGGGTGAGGGGGCTTTTTATGGTCCCAAGGTTGAATTTTCCTTAAAAGACTGCCTGGGACGGGTATGGCAGTGTGGGACGATTCAGGTCGATTTTTCAATGCCGGGTCGGTTGGATGCCTCCTATGTGGACTCCGACGGAGTGCGCAAGACTCCCGTGATGCTTCATCGGGCGATCCTGGGTTCATTGGAGCGGTTTATCGGGATTTTGATCGAGCACTACGCAGGGCACTTGCCTCTATGGTTGGCGCCACTGCAGGCCATGGTTCTAACTGTGACGAGCAGGGCCGATGAACATGCCCAGGCGGTAGCAGCTCGCTTGGGCCGCGCTGGGATTCGGGTTGATGTCGACTTGCGGAACGAAAAAGTGGGCTATAAGATCCGCGGCCACTCGCTCGTCCGGGTGCCTGTTATGCTGGTTGTTGGGGATCGCGAGGTTGACGAAAACACTGTTTCCGTGCGGCTCGCGGGCGAAAACATCGGTACTATGACCGTCGACGAGTTGTTGGTGTGGTGGAATCGCGAAGGTAGTGCGCCATCCTTGGGTGCAACGTCTGATTGAGGCTCTTGAAGGGGAGGATTCGCCATCTCGAAAGAAAAAGAGGTCCGGGTTAACGAAGAGATCCGGGCATATCGTATTCGGGTTATTGCCGATGATGGAGAGCAGTTAGGGGTTCTAACTCCTCGTGAGGCACTGGCGATCGCGCAAGAGCGTGGGTTGGACTTGGTCGAGGTTGCGGCGCAAGCCGACCCGCCCGTCTGTCGTTTGATGGATTTTGGTCGGTTCAAGTATGAACAGGCCAAAAAAATGAATGAGGCGCGAAAGCGCCAGAAGATCATTCAGGTTAAAGAGATCAAGCTTCGCCCCAAAACCGACGAGCACGACTATCAGGTTAAGCTTCGGTCGGCGCTGCGTTTCTTGGAAGACGGCGACAAAGTCAAATTTACGTTGCGTTTTCGTGGACGTGAAATGGCCCACGTTGAGCTTGGAGCCAAGGTATTGCAGCGTATTGAGGCCGATCTTCTTGAGATTGGGGTGGTGGAACAGCATCCCAAGATGGAGGGCCGTCAGCTCGTGATGGTTATGGCCGCTCGCGCCAAAAAGTAAGAACCGACATGACTTGCATTCAGCTTGCCCCACCCGAGAGGTGGGGTTTTTGCTCCCTGGGTGGGGGTAGCGACCTTGGGGTCGAGGTAGATTGAGGAGTTATTGAAATGCCGAAGATGAAAACCAACCGTGGCGCGGCCAAGCGTTTTAAGAAGACCGCCAACGGCCATTACAAGTACTCCAGCGCCTTTCATAACCACATCCTCACGAAAAAGAGCCGCAAGACCAAGCGGAACTCCCGTGGGACCGAGGTGGCGTCTGCTAACGACGAGAAGTCGCTCAAGCGGCTGCTCCCCTTCGTTTGATTATTTGTGGCCTCCCCTTGCGGGTAGGCCGTAGTCGGAAGAGGTAACAAAAGATGGCTCGTGTAAAAGGTGGCGTGACCGCTAAGGCGCGGCACAAAAAAATCCTCAAGCTCGCCAAAGGGTTCCGTGGCCGGAAGAAGAACTGCTTCCGCATTGCCAACGAATTCGTTGAGCGTGCCTTAGCCTATCAATACCGGGACCGGCGCAACCGTAAGCGCGATTTCCGTCGTCTTTGGATCGTCCGCATCAACGCGGCGGCCCGTCTGCACGGTATGAGCTATTCGGTCTTCATGAATAACCTGAAGAAGGCCGGTGTTGAGCTGGACCGTAAGGTTTTGTCCGATATGGCGATTCGTCAGCCTGCTGATTTTGGGCGGTTGGTGGAGCAGGTTCGCCACTAAACGATAGGCGTATCCGGCGGGGTCGGTTTTCTGGCCGCCCGGTGCCCCCAATGAAGGGAGAGGATCGCCTCTCCCTTTTTTTTTGTGCGGGTGTGAGGTAGTGGTGATGGATGACATCATCAGGCAGATTGATACGGCAAAAAGCGAGTCATTGCAGGCCGTCGAGCTGGTGCAGACCCTTCAGGCCTTGGATGAGGTTCGGGTTCAATACGCTGGTAAAAAAGGGATCTTGACCGGCCTGCGCCGCATGTTGGGGGACCTTTCCCACGAACAACGCCCTGCGGTAGGCAAAGCCATTGGCGACGCCATCACCGCTTTCGAGCAGTCGCTGGCTTTGCGGCATGAGCTCCTTGGTGCTCAGGCGCTCAATGCCAAATTGCAAGCCGACCGGGTGGATATCTTCCTGCCTGGGCGCGGTGGTAGCGAGGCGATACGCCACCCCATTCGCCGTCAGCTTGATCGCATACTCGACATCTTTCAGTCGTGCGGTTTTGAGGTTGCAACCGGACCTGAAATCGAAGAGCAGGACTACAACTTCACCCACCTGAACATTCCCGAGCACCACCCCGCTCGGGATATGCACGACACCTTCTACCTCCCCGACGGGCGGGTGCTGCGCACCCATACCAGTCCCGTTCAAATTCGGGTGATGGAAAGTCGCCAGCCCCCCCTGGCGATAGTGGCCCCGGGCCGGGTGTTTCGCTGCGATTCCGATGTTACCCACACCCCGATGTTTCATCAGGTCGAGGGCTTCTTGATCGATGAAGGGATCTCGTTTGCCGATCTCAAAGGGACACTTTCTGCGTTCCTTGCTGCTTTTTTCGAGCGGGAAAACCTTCCTGTGCGATTCCGCCCCTCCTTTTTTCCCTTCACAGAGCCGTCGGCCGAGGTCGATATCGGCTGTGTGTTGTGCGATGGAAAGGGGTGTCGGGTTTGCAAGAACACCGGGTGGATCGAGATCCTGGGTTGCGGGATGGTCCATCCGAATGTGTTTCGGTCGTGTGGACTTGATCCCGATCGGCATCAGGGGTTTGCCTTCGGCATTGGGGTCGAACGTCTGACCATGTTGGCCGAGGGGGCCGACGATTTGCGGCGCTTCTTCGATGGAGATGTCCGCTACTTGAGCAACTGGCGGTAAGGGCTATGCGTTTTTCTCTTTCATGGTTGCAGGAGTGGATTGATCCCCAGTGGGACTTGCCGACCTTTTCCGCACGGCTCACCGCTGCGGGGCTTGAGGTTGCCGCCATTGAGGATCGTAGCCTTGGGTTGGAGGGGGTGGTTGTTGCCCACGTCGAAGCGGTGCGCCCCCATCCCGACGCTGACCGGCTTCGTTTGGTGACGGTGAATTTCGGCGCTGCCGAGCCGCTTGAGATCGTTTGCGGCGCCCCCAATGTCGCGGTGGGAATGAATGTCCCCCTGGCACAGGTCGGCGCCACCCTGCCCAACGGGTTAAAAATCAAGAAGGGCAAGATTCGCGGCATCGTATCGCCCGGCATGTTGTGCTCCGCGACCGAGCTGGGGTTGCCTCCGGTAACCGAGGATGGATTGCTGAGATTGTCCGCGCAGGCGGTACCGGGAACCCCCATGGCTCAATTACTCGGATTGGACGATCCGGTGATTGAAATTGAACTTACCCCCAATCGTGGCGATTGTCTGAGTGTGAGGGGGGTGGCCCGGGAGATCGGCGCTTTGAGTGGGCGAGAACTCAAGGGGCCTGCTATTGCTGAACTGCCTTCGCCGGATGGGACTGCGGTTCCTGCTCTGAAGATCGAGGATGTGGCTGGATGTCGCCGGTATGCATTGGCCCGGTTGAAGGTTCGCAACGGTCCCTCTCCGCAGTGGTTGATTCGGCGCCTGGAGGCGGTGGGACTTCGCCCGCGCAACATCCTGGTCGACGTCACCAACTATGTGATGTGGGAGCTGGGCCAGCCACTTCATGCTTTCGATTCCGCCCTGGTTTCTGGAGACGTGACGGTTCGTGCGGCCAAAGAGGGGGAGCGCTTCGAGGCGCTGAACGACCGGGAGGTGACACTGACCCGCGATGATTTGGTTGTTGCGGATGCCCAGGGAGCCATTGCGTTGGCCGGGGTGATGGGGGGCGCTGGTAGCGCCGTATCCGACCAGACCCAAGAAATCCTATTAGAGGCGGCTTGGTTTGCCCCCAATCGCGTTGGGCCCACGGCTCGACGCTACGGACTGGGCAGCGATTCCTCCCACCGCTTTGAACGGGGGGTCGATCCCGACGCTGTAAATCAAGCCCTTTGCCGTGCGGTTTCACTTCTGCAAGATCATGCGGACGGGCAACTGATGGGTTGGTCCCAGGTGGACTTGGGCGCTGGGCGCCGTCCGACCATCGACCTCGATTTCGACCGTTTGGCTAAACTTCTGGGGATGTCGGTACCCGACAACGAGGTGATCGCCCTGCTGGCTCGTCTCGGTGGTGTTGTGACGCAGCGAGAGGGGGGCATAAGCGTGATTCCTCCCGGGCATCGCCCCGACTGGAGCCTTTTTCAGGATCTGGCCGAAGAGGTGGCGCGGATTGTTGGACTGGATAGCATCCCCAACAAACTGCCCCAACGTCCCATGAATCCAACCACGACCATTCGCCACTTCGAGTCCCATTTGACCGAAGCGGCGCTGGCGGTGGGGGGGATTGAGGTCATTACCTTCCCCTTCCTGGCCCGAGACGACTGGGCTGCTTTTGCCGCCCCCAGTGAAGAGCCGGTGTTGTTGAGCAATCCAATCCAGGCTGATCGTCCCTGCATGCGTGGCTCCTTGCTGCCTGGTTTGGCTCGGACGGTGGCATTCAACCGAGCACGTCAGCAAGAAAACTTGCGGTTGGTGGAGTCGGGTCATGTCTTTAAGGCCGACGAGGAGCATTTGGCGTTGGGGGGGGTGTTTTGCGGCGCTCTCCGCCATTGGTCGGGCAGCCGAGCGGTCGACTTTTTCGATTTGAAGGGGTGGGTGGAGGGGGTGTTGCAGCGGCTTGGCATCGAGGCCATAACCCTGACGACAGAGGCGTTGCCCCCGTTCCTTCATCCCGGGCGCAGTGGTTGGATCGAAGCCGGGAATGTGCGCATTGGTTGGATGGGGCAGATTCATCCGCGGTTGTCGCAGATATGGGAGGGTGGCGAGTTGTACGGGTTCGAGCTCGACGCCAAAGCGATTGCCGCAGTTCAATCTTCAAGTCGAAAACTCGATATTCCCTCCGATCAGCCTATGATGCGCCGCGATCTGGCTTTGTGGGTGTCGCGGTCGATTCCCGCCTCGGCGCTTTTAACAGAGGCGGCAAAAAGTTCGGCGCTGATCCGTCATGCCGAGGTGTTTGACCGCTTCGAGCCCAATCCCGGCGCCGAACGTATCAGCCTGGGTTTAAGATTGACATTCCAGGCCTCCGACCGGACTTTGGCTTCGGAAGAGGTCGATCAAATGGTCGACAAGGTGTTGAAACGGCTTGAAGTTCGCTTTGAGGCAGGTCTGAGATAACGGTTTCTACGTTGACGCGCTCATGTAAATATCGTTAAAGTTCAGAATCTTCTAACGTTTAAGTGGAGTAGAGGATGAACAACGAGATTGATCCGGCAGGCAATACGATGACCAAGGCAGAAATCGTCGACGCGGTTTTTGAGCGTGTTGGTCTGCCCAAAAAAGACACCGCTGCGGTGGTGGAGCATGTGCTCGATTGCGTGCGGGAGACGGTTGCACGGGGTGAGACGGTAAAAATCTCGCAATTCGGCAACTTTACGGTGCGGCGTAAGGGTTCGAGGGTGGGGCGCAATCCCAAGACTGGTGTGGAGATCGAGATTCCTCCGCGCAAGGTATTGGTCTTCCGTCCCAGCCAGATTTTACGCACCCGGCTCAATGACGAATGAATGGTGTTTCTCCCCTTGAAGGGCCGACTGTCGGCCAATGAAGGAGGGCCACGTGGCGCAGGAAAACAAAGCCATCGCCTACCCCATCGCGGTTCCTGAGCTTCCGGACAAGCTGTTCTTCTCGATCCGGGAGGTCAGCGACATCTGTGGGGTGGAGCCTCATGTGCTGCGCTACTGGGAGTCGGAGTTCGACGTCATCAGCCCCACCAAGCGTTCGGGCAACCGTCGTTTCTACCGCAAAGAAGACATCGTCAACATTTTGCAAATCCGCAGTCTGCTGTACGACCGCAAATTCACCATCCGGGGTGCGCAGCAAGAGATTCAGCGTTTGCGCGACGGAGGTGAGCCTCTTGAAGAGACGATTCAGCCGATTGAGCCCCCCCACGTAAGCAACGATATGCGTCCGGTGCTGCGTGAAATCCGGGATGAACTCAAGGCGATCCTCGCCCTGCTGGACCAGCCCCAACAACGGGGTTGACGAGACGGCGCCGGATTCTTAGGATCCGCGCCCTTTCGGGAAGTGACGGGGCGTAGCGCAGCCTGGTAGCGCACTTGCATGGGGTGCAAGTGGTCGGAGGTTCAAATCCTCTCGCCCCGACCATTTCCGAAAGACCAAGCCGCCCTCGGGCGGCTTTTTTTTTGTCCCCCCTCGGGACGGAGGTGTCCTCTTGATCCTGGTCTCCAACGACGATGGCATTCGCGCGGCTGGTTTGGAGGCGTTGGCCGAGGGGTTGGCGGCTTTGGGGCGCCGAGTGGTCGTGGTCGCTCCCGACCGCGAACGCAGCGGTGCAGGCCATTCTCTGTCGTTGCACCGCCCCCTGCGGGTCGAAGAGATCGCTCCCGGCCGTTTTTCGGTCGACGGCACCCCCACAGATTGTATCAACCTAGCCCTAACCGGTCTGTTGGACGCCCGTCCCGTCCTGGTGGTCTCGGGGATCAACCATGGCGCCAACGTTGCCGACGACATCACCTATTCTGGAACCGTCGCCGCAGCCATGGAGGGAACCCTGTTCGGCATCCCTTCCATCGCTGTCTCCATCGCTTCCCGCCAAGATCAAATCTTTTCTACCGCCGCCGAATACGCGCTGCGGCTGGCCCGCGATGTCTTGGTTCACAGCCTGCCGGCCGACACCCTGCTCAACCTCAATGTCCCTAATTTGCCGCTCGAACTGGTCCGGGGGGTGCGTTTGACCCGGCAGGGAAAACGGACCTATGGCGAGTCTGCAGTGATGAACCTCGACCCGCGCGGACGCCGTTATTACTGGATTGGCGGGGTGAGCGAGGACGATCCGGTGGAGGAGGGGACCGACCGGGCGGCGCTACGCGAAGGGTTTGTGTCGGTGACCCCACTGCACATGAACCTGACCCACGATCAGTCGGCGCAGGCGTTGGGCCACTGGGGGGTCTTCGGATCATGAGTGCGGGAGCCGTCATGAACGGGGGGGGCGACCTCCATGCCCGGCGCCGTCGCCGGATGGTGGAGGAGCAACTGCGCGGTCGCGACATCAAGGATCAGCGGGTGTTGGCCGCAATGGGGCGCATCCCCCGGCACCGTTTTGTCGAGGAGGCGCTGGCTTCCCGGGCGTATCAAGATTCGGCCCTGCCCATTGGGTTTCGCCAGACGATCTCCCAGCCCTACATGGTGGCGACGATGTGTCAGCTTTTGGAATTGCAGGGGGGGGAACGGGTGCTTGAGATCGGCACCGGCTGTGGCTATCAGACTGCGGTACTGCGCCAACTGGCCGAGCAGGTTTACACCATCGAGCGGATCGAACTGTTGCTGGAACGGGCGGCGCGCAACCTCGGTGCCATCCTTGGCGATCAGGCCCATACCATCCATTTTATGGTGGGGGATGGTTACCTGGGTTGGCCCGATGCAGCCCCTTTCGACGCCATTGTTACGGCCGCGGCGGCCCCTGAAATTCCCCAAGCATTGCTGGATCAATTGGCCCCCGGTGGGCGGTTGGTGATGCCGGTGGGCGGAGGGGAGCAAACCGTGGTGCGGGTGACACGCACGGGGCAGGGTTTAAAACACGAACATTTTTTGCCCTGTTTATTTGTTCCCATGCTCGGCGGTGTGGCGTTGGGGGGTGAAGAGTGATGCAACGGGCTTACCGGGCGGCATTGCGTTGGAGCGCCCATCCTCACGCGAGCCGTTACCTGTTCGGCGTAGCGGTGGCCGAATCCTCATTCTTTCCGATTCCTCCCGATACCCTGCTGGCCCCCATGACACTGGCTCAGCCCAACAAAGCGTGGCGCTACGCCTGGATCACCACCCTGGGTTCGGTGATCGGAGGGGTGCTCGGCTGGTTGATTGGTGCCTTCGCTTTTGAGGCGCTGGCCCGCCCCATCTTGGCCCTGTACCACCTGGAGACGAAGTTTGATCAGGTGGGGGCGTGGTTCGAGGCTTATGCCGCCTGGATCATCTTTGCAGCTGGGTTCACCCCCATCCCCTACAAGGTCTTCACCATTGCCGCCGGATTATTTCAGATTCCGTTATGGTTGCTGACGGCGGTATCGATTCCAGCGCGGGGCATGCGGTTTTTCCTGGTGGCGGGGTTGATCCGCTGGGGGGGCGAGCCGTTGCAACATTGGTTGGAGCGCAACATTGCCTGGCTCACCACGGCGCTGGTGGCGGTCGCTTTCGGGTTGTGGTGGCTTTTAAAGGGGTGAGGTCGCTGGGGTAGAGATGAGGATTCAAACGGGGGCGACATCGAGGCTGGTTTGGGGGGGGCTACTCAGCCTGCTCCTGATCCTGGCTGGATGTGGACACGGCGCTTATCGCAGCGACCTGCCCCCGGTTCATGTTGTCGCCAAGGGGGAGACCCTCTATTCCATCGCCCAACGTTTCGGTGTTTCGGTCGACTACCTGATCTTCCGCAACCGCATGCAGCCCCCCCACACCATTTATGTTGGCCAAAAGCTGGCGTTGCAGCGGCAAATTCAGCCGGGTGAGGAGGTCTGGTTGGGGCGCAAGCCCGCTGGGGGGGGGGCTCCTGTCGCCGCTGCCGCACATGTCGCCCCGCACGTGGCAACCAACGGCGTGGCGAGCGCTACGACCGCCGTTGCCGCCCCAACCCGTGAAACCGGGATGACCCCTGCGGCCCAGATGGTCTGGCCGGTGGGGGGGGGGGGCACAATCATCCGTGGCTTCGACCGCAAGGGGCGCGAAAAACACGATGGACTCGACATTGCCGCGCAGGAGGGGACCCCGGTGCTGGCGGTCGCCGACGGCGAGGTGATCTATTCCGGCGACGGTTTAACCGGCTACGGCAATTTGATTCTGGTTCGACATTCCGGCGATATCGTTTCGGCCTATGCCCACAACCGGCAAAATCTGGTGCAGAAGGGGGACAAGGTCACCCAGGGGCAGACCATCGCCCAGGTTGGCGAAACCGGTCGTGCCTCAGGGCCCCATCTTCATTTCGAAGTGCGCGAGGGGGTCACGCCGACCGATCCCCGTCGCTGGGTGTCAAGGCCTTAATTCCTTTGTTCCGCCGTTTTCAGGAGCCCGTCATGGTGCAACGACTCAAAAATGCGATCCGCGATGTCCCCGATTTTCCTAAACCGGGGATTGTCTTTAAAGACATCACCACCCTGCTGGCCGACCCCGCCTCGTTCCAGCGGGCCATCGACGCGCTGGCTGATCGCTATGTGGGCCAAGAGATCCGCCGCATCGTGGCGGTCGAAGCGCGCGGCTTCATCTTCGGCGCCGCCTTGGCCTACAAGCTGGGGGCGGGGCTGATTTTGGTGCGTAAGCCGGGTAAGTTGCCCGCAGATACCCGTTCGGTCTCTTATGACCTGGAATACGGCACCGACGTGCTGGAGATCCACGCTGACGCCCTGGAGCCGGGCGACCGGGTGCTGGTGGTCGACGATGTGCTCGCCACCGGCGGAACGGTCGGGGCGGTGTGCCGCTTAGTGAACGAATTGGGCGCCGAGGTCGTCGAGGCCGCTTTCATGGCCGAGCTGACTTTTCTTGAGGGTCGCGGTCGGGTGCCGGTACCGGTCCATTCGGTGTTGCAGTTTTGACCATGGGGGCGGTTGGTTGCCACCGCCCCCCTCAACGTTCAAACTTCGCGGCCCCAGGCGGCTAGGCATTCGCTGGTTGCCCCCTTTCGAGGGGGGACGAGAGGAAAGTCCGGGCTTCAAAGGGCAGGGTGCTGGTTAACGGCCAGTGGGGGCAACCCCAAGGAAAGTGCCACAGAAAACAGACCGCCCGCACAAGCGGGTAAGGGTGAAAAGGTGCGGTAAGAGCGCACCGCGATCTTGGTGACAAGGTCGGCACGGTAAACCCCACCCGAAGCAAGGCCGAATAGGGAGACACCGGGGTGGCCCGCCCTGTCTCCGGGTTGGCTGCATGAGGGCGTCGGCAACGGCGCCCCTAGATGAATGAATGCCACCGGCGCGCAAGCGTCGGGACAAAACCCGGCTTACGGCCGCCTGGGGCCTATTTGAACCATATCCGGCGTCGGCTTTTGACCGGCGCCGTCGTCTTGTCGAGACGGCCGGGATCTCCCGGTCTGAACGAGGAACGGTTACCCGTGAAGATCAGTGGCGCAGAAATCTTCGTCCGCAGTTTGATCGAAGAGGGGGTCGATACCCTGTTCGGTTATCCGGGCGGCGCGGTGCTCAACATCTATGACGAACTCTATAAACATGCCGACCAGCTCAAGCATGTGTTGGGTCGTCACGAGCAGGCCTCGGTCCATGCCGCCGACGGCTACGCCCGTTCCACCGGCAAGGTCGGCACCGCCCTGGTGACCTCGGGGCCCGGCGCCACCAATGCAGTGACCGGTATCGCCACCGCCTACATGGATTCGATCCCCCTGGTGGTCTTCACCGGGCAGGTTCCCACTGCGTTGATCGGCAACGACGCCTTTCAAGAGGCCGACATCGTTGGAATCACCCGCCCCTGCACCAAACACAACTTTTTGGTGCAGCGGACCGAAGACCTGGCCATGACGATCAAGAAGGCCTACTACCTGGCGGCGAGTGGTCGGCCCGGCCCGGTGGTGGTCGACATCCCCAAAGATGTAACCATCAACAAGGCCGAGTTCGATTACCCGAAGGAAATCCGGCTGCGCTCCTACAACCCGACGGTGAAGGGGCATCCGGGGCAGATTCGCAGGGCGGCAAAGATGATCGCCAAGGCCAAACGGCCTTTGTTCTACACCGGTGGCGGGGTGATCCTCTCCAACGCCTGCGACGAGTTGACCGCATTGGTGCGCCGCCTGGGGTATCCGATCACCCAAACCTTGATGGGGTTGGGAGCGGTGCCCGCCTCCGATCCCAGCTTCTTGGGGATGCTCGGAATGCATGGCACCTTCGAGGCCAACATGGCGGTGAGCCAGTGCGATCTGCTCATTGCCATCGGTGCCCGCTTCGACGACCGGGTGACCGGCAAAATCGAGGCCTTCGCCCCCGATGCCGACATCATCCACATCGACATCGACCCCAGTTCGATCAGCAAAAATGTTAGGGTCGATCTGCCCATCGTGGGCGATGTGAAGGCGGTGTTGACCGACATGCTCGACTACATCGACCGGCACGATCTCGATGTGGAACACCGCGAGGCCATTGAGGGGTGGTGGGCCGAGATCGAGGAGTGGCGGGCGCGCAAATGCCTGAGCTACACCCAGAACGACACCACCATCAAGCCGCAATACGTGATCGAGCGGCTGCACGCCCTGACCAACGGGCAGGCCTATGTGACCACCGAGGTGGGGCAACACCAGATGTGGGCGGCTCAGTTTTACGGTTTTGAGCAGCCCCGGCGCTGGATGACCAGCGGCGGCCTGGGGACGATGGGGTACGGCTTCCCTGCCGCCATGGGGGCGCAGGTGGCCCATCCCGAGGCCACCGTGATCGACATTGCCGGAGAGGCTTCGATCCAGATGAACATCCAAGAACTGGCCACGGCGATGCAGTACCGCCTGCCAGTGAAGATCGCCATCCTCAACAACAGCTATTTGGGCATGGTGCGGCAGTGGCAAGAGCTGTTTTACGGTAACCGCTATTCCGAATCGGACATGTCGGTGCAGCCCGATTTCGTGAAATTGGCCGAGGCCTATGGGGCGGCGGGCTTTCGGGCGCGCACCCCTGCCGAGGTCGATGCGGTCATCAAGCAGGCGCTGGAAATCCGCGACCGCCCTGTGATTATGGATTTCATCACCGACCGGGAAGAGAACGTCTACCCGATGGTGCCGGCGGGCGCCGCTTTGAAAGAGATGATTCTGATTTGATGAAGACAGGGGCTTGAAACGATGCGCCACCTGATTTCGGTGCTGGTTGAAAACGAGTTTGGCGTTTTGGCCCGTGTGTCGGGACTTTTTGCCGGGCGAGGGTACAATATCGAGTCGTTGGCGGTTGCCGTCACCGACGATCCCGGTGTTAGCCGTATGACGATCGTTTCGCGCGGTAGCGAGCCGGTGATCGAGCAGATCGTCAAGCAGCTCAACAAGCTGGTCGACGTTATTAAGGTCATCGACCTGACCGAGGTCGACCACGTGCAGCGCGAGCTGATGCTGGTCAAGGTCAAAGCCGAGGCCGACAGCCGGGCCGAGGTATTACGCATGGCCGAGATCTTCCGGGGACGGGTCGTCGATGTCTCCGCGGGGGCCTACACCATTGAGGTCACCGGTGACGAGGGCAAGCTGGCCGCCTTTTTGGAGCTGGTCCGTCCGGTCGGAATTCTCGAAGTGGTGCGCACCGGGCAGATCGCCATGGCCCGTGGCCACCAGGGGATCGAGATCCCGCGGCAGGTTTTGACCGTCGTTTAATCTTGGGTCCGTTTCCGGCACCATTTTTCGTTTTTTTTCATCTGTTTGATCGAACCAGGAGCACCCTCCCATGAAGGTTTATTACGACGCTGACGCCAATATCGACCTGATCCGCGCTAAAGCGGTGACCATCGTCGGTTACGGCAGCCAAGGCCATGCCCACGCCCTGAACCTGCGCGACTCCGGGGTAAACGTCACCGTCGGTCTGCCCGCCGGTTCTAAATCCAAGGCGAAGGCCGAGGCCGAAGGGTTGACCGTCCAGAGTGTGGCCGACGCGGTGGCGGGCGCCGACGTGGTGATGATCCTCATCCCCGACGAGCATCAGGCGGCAACCTACCGCGAGGTGATTGAGCCCAACCTCAAGCAGGGTGCGGCGCTGGTCTTCGCCCACGGCTTCAACGTGCATTTCGGCCAGATCATCCCCCGTGCCGACCTCGACGTCTTTTTGGTTGCCCCCAAGGGTCCTGGCCACTTGGTGCGCCACACCTACACCCAGGGTGGCGGCGTCCCCTCCTTGATTGCCATCCACCAGGATGCCAGCGGCCAGGCTAAAGAGATCGCTCTGTCGTACGCCTCGGCGAACGGCGGCGGCCGCGCCGGTGTGATCGAAACATCCTTCCGCGAAGAGACCGAGACCGACCTCTTCGGCGAGCAGGCGGTGCTCTGCGGCGGCGCCTCGGCGCTGGTCCAGGCGGGTTTCGAGACCCTGGTCGAGGCGGGCTACGCCCCCGAGATGGCCTATTTCGAGTGCCTGCATGAGCTCAAACTGATCGTCGACCTGATGTACGAAGGCGGCATCGCCAACATGCGCTACTCGATCTCCAACACCGCCGAATACGGCGATCTGACCCGCGGCCCCCGCGTCATCACCGCCGAAACCAAGGCCGAGATGAAGCGGATCCTCACCGAGATCCAAACCGGCCAGTTCGCCAGGGAGTTCATCCTTGAGAACCGCGCTGGTGGCCCCATGCTTCACGGCCTGCGCCGCATTGGCCGTGAACATCAGATCGAAGAGGTGGGGGGCCGGCTGCGCTCGATGATGAGCTGGATCGGCAAGAACAAGATCGTGGATCAGAGCCGCAACTGATTCTGGCGGCCTCCCCGAATCCCTTCGGGGGGGCCTTCGTCCATCCCAGGAGTCACCGTGATCGACCCCAAACACCCTCCCATTGCCCGGGAGGGTTTTCCGTTTATTGCCCTGTTTGCTGCGGGCGCCGTCGTCGGCTGGTTTGTTTGGTGCCCCCTTGGGATCCTCTTCGCAGCCCTGACCCTTTTTGCGCTCTACTTCTTCCGTGATCCCGACCGGCAGGTCCCTGACCGCGACGACATCGTGCTCTGTCCCGCCGATGGACGGATCGTGCGGATCGTCCAGCTGGAGCGGGGGCTGCACCTCGACCAGCCGGTGCAATTGGTTTCGATCTTCATGAACGTCTTCAATGTTCACGTCAATCGGATGCCGCTGGCCTGCACGGTCAAGGCGCACCACTACCACCCCGGCAAGTTCGTGAATGCCGCGCTGGACAAGGCGAGCACCGAAAACGAGCGCTCCAGCTTGATTCTCGAATCCGAAGCGGGCGACAAGATTGAGATGGTGCAGGTGGCGGGATTGATCGCTCGGCGCATCGTCAACAAGGCCGATGCCGGTTCAAGGTGGCAGATGGGATCGCGTTACGGCTTGATCCGCTTCGGATCCCGGGTCGATCTGTACCTGCCCCCCGATTGGGCGGTGAACGTGACCCTGGGCGAGAAGACGACGGCGGGCCAGACGATCATCGCCAGTATTCCCAAGCAATCTTAAAGCGCGGAGCAACCATGGCGGACGACGGGCAAGAGCAGGTCAAGGTGGGCAAAGGGCATCGGGGACGGGCGGTTTATGTGTTGCCGAACCTTTTCACCACGGCGGGGCTCTTCTGCGGCTTCTACGCGATCATCCACGCCGCCAGCGGGCAGTTTTTCTCGGCGGCGGTGGCGATTTTGCTCGCCTCGGTTTTTGACGCCCTCGATGGTCGGGTCGCTCGGATGCTGGGGGCGACCAGCGAGTTTGGCGCCGAATACGACAGCCTCTCCGATATGGTCGCCTTTGGGATCGCCCCGGCGGCGTTGGTTTACCATTGGTCGCTGGTCCCCTTCGGTCAGCCGGGGTGGGTTGCCGCCTTTTTGTTTGCCGTGGCGGGCGCCTTGCGCTTGGCCCGTTTCAACGTCTATTCGGGCAATCAAGACAAGCGGTATTTTCAGGGGCTGCCTATTCCCGCTGCGGCGGGGGTGATCGCCTCGTTGGTTTTGCTGTATGAGGATCAGGGGTGGGATCCCTCCTACTTTTCGATCCCGATGATGCTGCTCATCTACCTGCTGGCCTTTTTGATGGTGAGCAGCATCCCCTTCAGGTCGTTCAAGGATGTCGATCTGAAGAGCCAAGAGAAATTCGGGGTTTTGGCCAAGGTGGTGGGGGTATTGATCGTGGTGGCGATGATCCCCCAGGTGGCGTTGTTTGCGATTTTGCTTGGGTATGCCCTGTCGGGGCCGCTGGCCAAAATTGCCTCGCTGCGCCGCCGCAAATTGGCCAAAGCCTCCAGCACCGATGTACCACCACCCAGCGACAGCACGGGGACGTAATTCATGTCCGATCATTTGATCGTTTTCGATACCACGTTGCGCGATGGCGAGCAGTCGCCCGGCGCCTCGATGAACACCGAAGAAAAACTGCGCATCGCCCGGCAGCTTGAGCGGCTGCGGGTTGACGTGATCGAGGCCGGTTTTCCGGTGGCCAGCCCCGGCGATTTTGACGCGGTGCACCGCATTGCTCAGACGGTGAAGGAATCGACGGTGTGCGGCCTGGCCCGCGCCCGCGAGGCCGATATCGACGCAGCGGGTCGGGCGATTGCTCCGGCGGCGCAAGGAAGGATTCACACCTTCATCGCCACCTCGCCGATCCACATGGAAAAAAAGCTGCGCATGAGCCCCGACGAGGTGGTGGCGGCGGCGATCAAGGCGATTGGCCACGCTCGCCAGTACACCGATGATGTCGAGTTTTCGGCCGAAGACGCCGGGCGTACCGAGATGGATTTTCTCTGCCGGGTGGTCGAGGCGGCGATCAAGGCTGGGGCCAAAACGATCAACATCCCCGACACGGTCGGTTACACCCTGCCTTGGATTTTCGGGGAGCGGATCGCCACCTTGATGAACCGGGTGCCCAACATCGATCAGGCGATCATCTCGGTCCACTGCCACAACGACTTGGGGCTGGCGGTTGCCAACTCCCTGGCCGCCGTTCAGGCGGGGGCCCGTCAGGTCGAATGCACCATCAACGGCATCGGGGAGCGGGCGGGCAACGCCGCCATGGAGGAGGTGGTCATGGCGCTCAAGGTGCGCCGCGACTGCTTCGGCGGGATCGACACCAACATCGACGCCACCCAGATCACCCCCGCCTCGCGGCTGCTCTCGGCGATCACCGGCATCAACGTCCAGCCCAACAAGGCGATCATCGGAGCCAACGCCTTCGCCCACGAATCGGGGATCCACCAAGACGGGATGCTCAAGGCGCAAGAAACCTACGAGATCATGACCCCCGAGTCGGTGGGGCAGACCAAAACCGAGCTGGTGCTGGGCAAACATTCTGGGCGCCACGCCTTTGCCGACCGGCTCGCCTCACTCGGGGTCAATCTTGAAGGGGACGAACTCAACCGCGCTTTTTTACGGTTTAAAGATTTGGCCGACGTCAAAAAACAGGTCTTTGACGAGGACCTGTTGGCCATCGTCGACGAGGAGATCACCCGCTCTCCCGACCGTTTCGTTCTCAAAGCGCTCAGTTGCCAATCGGGCACCGGAACCCGTCCCTCGGCCAAGGTGGTGCTGACGGTCGACGGCGAAGAAAAAGAACAGATCGGCGAAGGGGACGGTCCGGTCGACGCCGCCTTCAAGGCGATCCGGACGCTGGTGCCGGTCGAGGGGGAGCTGTTGCTTTACCAGGTCAACGCCATTACCTCGGGGACCGACGCCATGGGTGAGGTGACCGTGCGGCTGCGGCAAGGGGGCCGAGTGGTCAACGGCCAGGGGGCCGATACCGACATCATCGTCGCCTCGGCCCGGGCCTATGTGAATGCGCTGAACAAGCTGGCGGGACGGGTCCGTACCGAACACCCGCAGCTTTAATTTGAGTTTTTCGACGCCCTTTGGGGCTTGTTCTTAGGAGTCAGACGCTCATGTCGATGACGATCACCGAGAAGATTCTTGCCCGCCACGCGGGCCGCGACCGGGTTGTGCCGGGGGAAAACGTCTGGATCGACGTCGATACCCTGATGACCCACGACGTCTGCGGCCCCGGCACCATCGGGATCTTCAAGCGGGAATTCGGCGCCGATGCCAAGGTGTGGAATAAGGACGGGTTGGTCATCATCCCCGATCACTACATCTTCACCGCCGATCCCCACGCCCGGCGTAACCTCGATATTTTGCGTAGCTTTGCCGCCGAGCAGGATTTGCCGCACTTCTACGACTTCGGCACCCCTCGCTACAAAGGGGTCTGCCATGTGGCACTCGCCCACGAGGGGTTCGATTTTCCGGGCCAGGTGCTGTTCGGGACCGACTCCCACACTTGCACGGCGGGGGCGTTTGGCATGTTCGCCACCGGCATCGGCAACACCGACGCCGCTTTCATCCTTGGCACCGGCAAGCTCTGGGTGAAGGTCCCGCAGACGCTGCGTTTCGTCTTCGACGGCGAGATTCCCGATTACGTCATGGCCAAGGATTTGATCCTGCAGATCATCGGCGACATCGGGGTCGATGGGGCGACCTACTGCGCCATGGAGTTCGCCGGGTCGGGGATCGAGGCGCTGGGGATGGAAGAGCGGATGACCATTTGCAACATGGCCATCGAGGCGGGGGCCAAGAGTGGCATCATCGCCCCCGACGCCAAGACCTTCGCCTTCCTCGAAGGGCGGGCCAAGCGGGCGTTCGAACCGGTCTACAGCGATCCCGACGCCAAGGTGGCGCGGCAGATCGTCTACAAGAGCAGCGATCTTGAGCCGGTGGTGGCCAAACCCCACAGCCCCGACAACAAAGCCAAGGTTTCCGAGGTGGCGGGCACCAAGCTCGATCGCTCCTACATCGGCTCCTGCACCGGCGGCAAGACGGAGGATTTCGTGGCAGCGGCCCGCATTTTGGACGGACGCAAGGTGGCCATTCCCACCTTCATCGTTCCGGCGACCACCGATGTGGCGGCCGATCTGCGCACTGTGCGCCACAACGGCAAGAGCCTGTTCGACATCTTCGTGGCCGCCGGTTGCGACATCGGCGAGGCCTCTTGCGCCGCCTGCTTGGGCGGTCCGGCCGACACCTTCGGTCGCACCCATGGGGCCGAGCAGGTCATCTCGACCACCAACCGTAATTTCCCCGGCCGCATGGGCTCCAAGCAGTCCGCGGTCTATCTGGCCAGCCCTCTGACCGCAGCCGCTTCGGCAGTCACCGGGGTCATCACCGATCCGCGGGAGTTTTTGAAATGAGCCTGAACGTTTCCCTGGTCTGGGTGCCCGTCTCCGATATGGCCCGTTCGGTCGATTTTTTCGAGAACACCTTGGGGCTGACCCGGTTGTTTTCCTCCGACGACTGGACCGAGTTCAAGGTGGGGGCGATTCACCTCTCCTTGCACGGTCCCAACCACCGTCAGGGCAAGGATCGTCCCGCCCCCGGCAACGGCGGTGTGGTGGTCTTTCGGGTCGGCGATCTGCTCACCCTGCGGGGCAAGCTCGAAGGCAAAGGGGTGAAGTTTCTCGGCACCACCGAGGAGCAGCCCTACGGCTTGATGGCCGATTTCGTCGATCCCGACGGCAATCGTTTTCAGCTTTTCCAGGCCAAGCACTGAGGTTGAACATGGAGCAAACCCTTCGCGGCCGGGCCTACGTGCTCGGCGACGACATCGATACCGATCAGATCATCCCGGCTCAGTACCTGGTGTACTCGCTGGAGGATCCCGAGGAGCGGCTGAACTACGGGCGCTTTGCCCTTTCGTCGGTCCCTCCGGGGCAACGCGGCCTGCCCGCGGGCGACATTCCCTTCGTGCGTGAGGGGGAGCACCTGAGCGACTACGCCATCATCGTCGGCGGTAAGAACTTCGGCTGCGGTTCGTCGCGCGAGCACGCTCCGGTGGCGCTCAACATCGCCGGGGTCAAGGCGGTGGTGGCCGAATCGTACGCCCGGATTTTCTTCCGCAATTCGGTGGATGGTGGCTACCTCTACCCCATCGAGGCGAGCGCCAAACTCAACGATATGATCAAAACCGGCGATGAGGTTGAGATCGACATCGCGGCCAGCCAGTTGATTAACCACAGCAGCGGCGAGCGCTTCGCCCTCAATCCCCTGGGGGATGCGGCGGGGATCGTCGAGGCGGGGGGGATTTTTGCTTACGCCCGCAAGCACGGGCTGACCGGGACCTAATGATCGGCAAGCCCTCCTGGGCCCAGTTCGATTTCGAGGGGGGCGGCCTACAGGCCGCCCAACTTGCTTATCGGCGTCGCAGTCGCAAGCCCTGGGTGGCGCGGTTGTGGTGGCTGCTCCTGTTCCCTCTGATGGCCCACCGGGTTTATCTACAAGGGGTGAGGGGGTGGCCCTGGGTGTTGGGAATGCTGGCCTTGGTGGTGGTGTCGGGATTTGTATCGCCCTATGTGTTGGTGTTGCCGGTTGCGTTTCAAGTGGCCGATGTTTTTAAGCTCGATGCGATGCTCTCAGAGGCCAACCGACGCATCCGCCAAGAGGTTTTTCTGCGTAGCGATGTGGCTCCGGCCCCCCACTTCGACGACCCCGCGCTGAATCCCTGAAGGAAGCGCTGATTTATTCGGCGCTTCCGAGCGACCCAGGGATGGGGCGCCAAAATCGGGAACGTAAGTGACTGATTTTGCAGGCGAAGAAAAAACAACGCTTTTTGCGTAGTGTGCCGATTCAAGGCAGGATGCCTTGAGTCGGCGTTTCCTGAATCCCTTTCGCCCCGAGTTCGGGGCTTTTGCACTTTGATGGAGCACAGACATGAGCAGCTTCAAGATCGCGGTTCTTCCCGGCGACGGCATTGGCCAAGAGATCGTGGCCGAGGCGGTGAAGGTGTTGCGCAAGGTGGCCGAGCACTCCTCCGCCACCTTTGAGTTCGAGGAGGCCCCGGTCGGCGGGACCGCCTACGACCTGACCGGCACCCCCCTGCCCGAGGCGACCTTGAAGCTGGCCCAGTCCTCCGACGCGGTGTTGCTCGGCGCGGTCGGCGGTGTGAAGTGGGAGGCGCTCGATTACAGCGTCCGCCCCGAGCGGGCCTTGCTCGGCCTGCGTAAAGAGCTCGGATTGTTCGCCAACCTGCGCCCCGCCAAGGTCTACCCCCAGCTGGTCGATGCCTCTCCGCTGCGCCCCGAGATCGTCAGTGGCATCGATGTGCTGGTGGTGCGGGAGCTGACCGGCGACATCTACTTCGGCCAGCCCCGAGGGGTCGAGACCCTGCCCGACGGGCGCAAGCGTGGTTTCAACACCATGGTGTACACCAGCGACGAAGTGGAGCGGATCGCCCGCGTCGCTTTCGAAGCGGCCCGCAAGCGTTCAAGCAAGGTCTGCTCGGTCGACAAGGCCAACGTGCTCGAATGCACCGAGATGTGGCGGGGCGAGGTCATCCGGGTCCACGCCGATTACCAGGATGTGGCGCTGTCGCACATGTACGTCGACAACGCCGCCATGCAGCTCATCCGCTGGCCCCGTCAGTTCGACGTCATCGTTACCGGCAATATTTTCGGCGACATCCTCTCCGACGAGGCCTCGATGCTCACCGGCTCCATCGGCATGCTTCCTTCCGCCTCGCTGGGTGGAAAAACCGGCATGTACGAGCCAATCCACGGTTCGGCCCCCGACATTGCCGGGCAGAACAAGGCCAACCCGATCGCCACCGTGTTGTCGGCGGCGATGATGCTCAAACATTCGTTCGACCTGACGACCGAGTCCGATTGGATCGAACGCGCGGTCGAGAAGGTGCTCGACCAGGGGATCCGTACCGCCGACATCGCGGCGGGGGGGCAGGCGGTGGGCTGCGACGCCATGGGCGACGCCCTGTGCCGGGCCATTGACGAAGTGGTGGGTTAAGTCATGAGTGAGTTGGTCGATATTGCGGTTTTGGGCGCCACGGGCGCGGTGGGGGAGACAGTCTTCCGTATTTTGGAGGAGCGCAATTTCCCGGTCGGCAAGCTTTATCCGCTGGCCTCCAGCCGTTCTGCGGGGGGAGAGATCACCTTCCGCAACGAAGAGATCACGGTGCTCGACGCCGCCGAGTTCGATTGGTCGCAGGTCAAGGTGGCGATCTTCTCGGCGGGCGGTTCGGTGTCTGCCGAATACGCCCCCAAAGCGGCGGCGGCGGGGTGTACCGTCATCGACAACACCAGCCATTTTCGCATGGATCCCGATGTGCCGCTGGTGGTGCCGGAGGTCAACCCCGAGCAGATTTTCAACGCCCCGCGCGGGATCATCGCCAACCCGAATTGCTCGACGATCCAGATGGTCGTGGCCCTCAAGCCGTTGCACGACGTCAATCCGATTCGGCGCATTGTGGTCTCGACCTATCAGGCGACTTCGGGGGCGGGCCGTTCGGCGATGGATGAGCTCTTCGAGCAGACACGGGCCCTGTACACCGGCGAAGAGATGAAGCCGAAGAAATTCCCCAAGCGGATTGCGTTCAACTGCATCCCTCAGATCGACTCCTTCCTAGAAGACGGCTACACCAAGGAGGAGGTCAAGATGATGGAGGAGACCCGCAAAATCATGGGAACTCAGGCGATCCGCGTCACGGCTACCACGGTGCGCGTCCCCGTATTTTACGGCCACGCCGAATCGGTCAACGTGGAGTTTGAGCGACCGTTCGACCCCAACGAGGCCCGGGCGGTGCTCAGTGCGGCCGACGGGGTGGTGGTGATGGACGCCCCGCAGATGGGGCTTTATCCGACCCAAGCCGACTGCGGCGGCACCGATCCCGTTTATGTGGGACGTTTACGTAACGATCCAAGTCACGAGAATTGCTTGAATATGTGGATCGTGGCTGATAATTTACGTAAAGGCGCGGCTCTAAATGCTGTTCAGATTGCAGAAATCCTGATTCAAGAGCGTTGAGACGGGGGCACTGAGACCCCTCATGGGGGCTATCATGGACCGCCTTCTGGCTGAACGTTTTCGTGGGAGAGAATAGATGGCGGCGAAGTGGTGGCCCAAAATGTGGCATCGGATTCTGGCGGTTACACTAGCGGCAGGGCTGGGGGCGTGGCTCTCCAGTGCGGCCGATGCCGTTTCGTTCGGGGGAATACGGATCGTCAGTCATCTGGGCGAACCGTTTTATGCCGAAATTCCCCTGACGATGGTCGGCTCCAGCGAAGGGGAGTCGATGGTTGTCAGCATCGGCACATCCTCCGATTACCAGGTGTTGGAGGCCTTCCGGGATCCGGTGGTCGGCCAGCTCAAACCGCGCATCGCGACCATCGACGGTGAGCTTCGGGTGGTGGTCTCTTCCGAGACCGCCCTCGAAGCGCCCTTCTTCAATCTGCTATTAAAAATCGACCAAAACAGCGGGGCGGTGTACCGCAATTTCCCTGTTCTGCTCGACCCTCCTGCCTCGACCGCGATGTCGGCGCCGGTCATTCAACCGACTGCCCGTCCGGCGGCGACCACCCCTGCCGTTCAACCCCAGCAGCAGACCCCTGTGACCCCAGCGCCCCGTCCCGGCATTGTGGCGGTGGCGCCGGTCGGCGCCGTTGCTCCGGTGACTCCCGATGGGCAGGTTGCTGTGGCACCGGTAGCCCCTGCGGGCGATGTCTACAACGGCTGGGCACGTACCGACAAATACGGACCGACCCAGCGGGGCGATACCCTGTTCGAGATCGCCCGCCGTCTGCGCAAGGACGAGTCGTTGACCCTGCAACAGGTGGTGGTGGCGCTGTTCCAGGCCAATCCCGACAACTTTGTCGACGGGAACATGCACACCATCAAGAAGGGCTCCTGGTTCAAGGTGCCCGAGCGTGCCGAGGTTGCCGCCCTGTCCCATCAAGGTGCCGTGGCTGAAATCTCGCGGCAGATGAAGGAGTGGGATCGGACCCATCCCCGCTACACCGTGAAGATGGTGGTGCAGGATCAGGCCTCCGGTATGGCCGCCAAGACCCCCGCCCCCGATGCCGGTCAACACAGCGGTGAGGAGGGGTCGGGCAAGAGCGACGAGACGAGTCAGGCCCAGAATCAAAGTAGTGCGGCGCCGACCCCGACCGCCACCCTGGATGCAGCCTCCCGCCAAGAGCTGGCCCACGCCGAGGAAGAGGCGGCGGCGCTGCGCTCCAAACTCGACGACTTGGTTGCCCAGATTGCAGCTCAGAACGAGGCCCGCGACAAAGAGATGGCGATGTTGCGGGGGCAGTTGAAGGCCGCAGCACTGGGCAGGCCTGTTTCGACGGAAGAGGCTGGCCTGTTTGACGACAGCATTCTTCTTGTGGGCGCCTTGGGTGGGGTGTGCCTCGCACTGGCAGGCCTGGGCTTCGTGGTATGGCAAAACCGCAAGTTGAAGGCAGAACTTGCGGCCATCGTTGGCGGCAATTTCGAGTTCGAGGCAGCTCAGGTCGTTGCGACGCCGGTGGGAGAGGGTATTGCCCTCGTGCAGCCCGGCGCGGTTCATGCCGAGGCTCAACGCGATGATGGTTCCGAGCGGACCATGATGCTCAAAGAGCCGATGCTCGGCGTCGGTGGCACGGCTGCGGCAGCAACCCCCGAACTCGATGAGATCTCGATCGAAACCAAGAAATTGGCCGAGGGTAAAAGTCCCGACGACCTCTTCACCCAGGCCGAAATTTTCTTCAACTACGGCATGGAGGACGACGCTCTCGATCAACTCAAAGCGGGGCTGGTGGTTGCCCCGGAAGAGCAGCGTTTTTACGAGAAAATGCTGGCCATTTACGAGGCCAGAGGCGATGCGGCCGGCATGGAGTCGGTCATCCGGGTGGCGCAACGCAACATGGGCGGCGCTCTAAGCCAGTCGACCAAACTCGAATGGGATGGCCGGGCTCGGACCGTCAAAGGGGGGGGGGCTCCCAGTCTGGAAGACTCTTCGGCCAGCCTCCAGACCGTAGCTTTGGGCGCTGTAGATTCGGGGGGTGGTCTTGATCTGGACGGCTTCAACCTCGATTTCGGCAGCGACGAAACCGGGGTCGGGGGCGGATCGTCCGATGTGCCCGCCGATGCCGACGAGTTCGACCTGTCGAGCATGATGGTGGCTGATGAACCGCCTAAGAAAAGCGCAGCACCGAAGCCAGCTGCCCAGCCCGAGGGGTTTGATTTTGGTGGGGATCTTGAGCTCGACCTTTCCGATATGGATTTAAGCGGGCTTGAGCCGCTTGAGAGCAATGCGGGAAGCGATGCCACCCAGATGATGAGTGCGACCCAGATGGGTCAGATGGGCGACGGGCTTGAACTCGACTTGGACGGCATGGACCTCTCCGGCCTTGAGGCGGTAGAGGACGAGGGGACCATGCTTTCCGAGATCTCCACTGAGGGCGGGGTCGAACTCGACCTGACCGGGATGGATCTCTCCGGGGCGAGTCTGAAGAGCGACGAGGTCGACATGTCCCTGTTCTCCGAGGCCGGAGAGGGGGACATGGAGCTCGACCTCAATGGTCTCGATATGAACGCGGCGACCACGTTCGACGCCGATGCCACCGTGGTGGGTCAAGCACCCGAGGAGGGGGTCGATCTCGATTTAACCGGGATGGATCTATCCGGGGCCAGCTTGGGAGGCTCGGAGGCCGAGGCCGACCTGTTTTCAGAGGCGGCGGAAGGCGAGATGGATCTCGATCTGGGCGGGCTCGATCTTGAGGGGGTCTCCCTGCCCGGGGCAAAAACCAAGGGGGTTGAGGCCGAGGCCTCTGCCGCTCTGTCGGAGTCCGGTGCGTTCGATCTCGATCTCTTGATGAATCACCCCGAACCCGATGATGAGGAAGAGGAATTCGACCTGGGCGACATGGGCGCCACCGATATCGACGCTACGATTCAATCGGCCCTGGCCGCCAAGGACGAAGAGACCGGCGAGTTCAACGCCCTCGAATTGAGCCTATCGGGCGAGTTTGATTTGACCGCCCTTGGTTTGGAGGCGATCGACAAACCGAAGACCCCCACACCGCGTGTGCAAGAGCCCGTTGGCGACGAAATCGATCTAGACCTGAACGCCAGCCTGGATGGTTTGGCCGAGCCGATTGAATCGGATGAGGATCTGTTCGGGGGCGACGATGCCGTTGCAGCCCTGGCCGGTTCGGCCGACGACGGGGTCGATCTAAATCTCGACGAATCCAGCGAATTGCTGATGCCGGTCGAAGACGAAGAAGAGATTGAGGCTCAGGGGGGTGAAGCAGAATTTTCCCAGGCCGCCATCACCGACGATACCCCCGAGGCAACGGTGCTCATGCAGAGTGGCGCCGATCTCGAAGATCTCGATTTATCATCACTGTTGGAGGAGCACAGTACCGCCGAAGAGGGGCCGTTTGCTCAGGAGGAGGAGTCGCCCGAGAGCGTTCTGGCCGACGATTCGGTTGGTTTGGGTGACCTGGATCTGTCGGGATTGCTGGGGTCGCAAGATGAGGCAAGCGTCGCCGCTGTGGACCAAAAGCCATCTTCACAGGACGAAGTCGACGAGGTTCTCCAGGAGGAGATGGCCGATCTGGATGACCTGGATCTGTCGAGCTTGGTGGATGCCGACCATATCGGGGTTTCGCGCACCCCTTCCGAAATCACCGGCACGATGGTGATGTCGGGCTCCTTCGATCCCAGCATGATGGCCCCCCTGTCCGACCTGGCTAACGCACAGGAGGGGGACGACGACGAGGAGATGCACCTGTTCGATCCAAGCAGTATTTCTCTGGATGCCTGCCGCGCCAAATTGCAAGCGGGGGGCGACCCTCGCGACATCCTGCTCGATTTTGCCAACGCCCTTGATGAGGCTCGGACCCGCACCGAGGCGCTGAATCTGCTTCTTGATTGGTCCCAGAATGCCGAGGGCAAGGTGATTGACGAGGTGGTCCACGACCTGGAACCCCACCTTGAAGCCGAGGGGGTTCGGCTGCTGGGCCGCGCCTGATTCTTCCCGTATCGGGGCGATCCCCCAGAGTCTGAGGCATGGACCTACTCTCCGGCCGTCACAGTCGGCAAACGACGGCGCTGCACCGCATCCCCGCCACCACAAAATTGATTCTTTTTTTGGCCCTGGTGGCGGGGATGGTGCATGTCGACGGCATGGCGGAGGGGGCAACCGCCCTCGTGCTGGCGCTCTGCCTGCTGATGCTGGCTCAAATCCCCTTGGCCATGGCCGTTCAACTGGCCACCCGCTTGAAGTACTTCTTCCTGATTCTGTTGCTGCTCCACGGTGGGTTGACCCCGGGCGACCCCGTCGCGGTCTTGGGCTGGAGTACCGGCCTGTCGTGGGATGGGCTGGCGGTGGCGGCGACCCTGACCCTGCATTTGGTGGCGTTGCTGCTGCTTGCGGTCATTCTCACCCGTACCACCCCCCCTTCCGGTTTGGCGTTGGGTATCTCGACCCTGCTCGCCCCCTTGGGCAAGCTGGGGTTGCCGGTGGCCATGTTCAGCCGGGTGTTGACCCTGGCGGTCGGTTTCCTCCCCTCAACCTTCGACCTCTTCCGCGACCTGCGCCGTTCGATGCACCTGCGTTCCCCAGCGGGACCCACCCCTTTGCGGACCCGGCTGCGCGAATACGGACGTATGGTGGCGCTGGTGTTGCCACGCCTGCTGGCGATGGCCGACCTGCAGGCCGATGCCCGATTGCTGCGCAGCGGCGCTTACGACGGGTTGCCACGGTGGCCGCTGCGCCATCCCTGGTGGAGTGTTCCTGCCGCGGTGGGGGTGGCGGCTTGGACGGTATGGGTGTGGTGATGCGCCGAGTCGCCTGGGTGGTTGAGTACGAGGGTAGCGCTTTTGTTGGCTGGCAGCGGCAGAAGAATGGTGTCAGCGTGCAGGGGGCGTTGGAGGGGGCGTTGGCTCGCCATGTCGGGGTTCCCATTGCGGTTACGGCGGCGGGACGGACCGATTCGGGTGTGCATGCCACCGGGCAGGTGGTTCATGCCGATGTTCCTGCCCGTTTGCCGGTGGGGGCACTGGGGCCGGGACTCAACCGTTGGCTTCCCGAGGGGGTCAAGGTGCGGGCGCTGCGCCAGGTGCCCGGTTCCTTCGATGCCCGGCGCAGCGCCGTCAGCCGCACCTACCGCTACCGCATCCTCGACACCGTCGCCCCATCCCCTCTGCGGTTGCAGCGGGTGTGGTGGGTCAAACATCCCCTCGACGACGAGGCCATGATGGCGGCGGCGACCTGTTTTCAAGGGATGCGCGATTGGTCGGCGGTGCGGGCGGCAGGATGTGCGGCGACTCATCCGGTGCGCGACATTCATTGGACTCGCCCGGTCCGGTGCGGCGACGAGATCGAGGTCGAGGTCCGGGCCAACGCCTTTCTCTACCACATGGTGCGCAATATGGTGGCCGGGTTGGTCGCGGTGGGGCAGGGGAAGCTGAGTGTGGCCCAGATGGCTGCATTGCTCGAAGCCCGGCGGCGCGAGGATTGGCCCCCCACCGCCCCCGCCCAGGGGTTGGCGTTGGAGCGGGTCGGCTACCCCGCAGCCCGTCTGGGCGATCTGCCCGAATTTCGTTGGGGGGAGGACCGCTTGTGGGCGGTGGATCCCGATCAAGAACCGCGTAAGGAGCCGTCGTGAGTCATTGGCAAGCCATCCCTTGGATCCTCTCGGCCCCCTCGGGCACCGGCAAAACCACGGTAGCCAATGCCCTGCTGGCGCGGGTACCGGGGCTGACCCGGTTAATCACCACCACCACCCGAGCCCCCCGTCCCGGCGAGGTTGACGGGGTCGACTACCACTTCCTCAGCCGCGATGCCTTCGAACAGCGGATTGCAGCGGGAGGTTTTGTGGAGTGGGCCCAGGTGCACGGTAATCTGTACGGCTCGCAAAAGATGCATGTTGAGCAGGTGCTGAATCAGGGGCTCGATTTGCTGATGGTGATCGACGTGCAGGGGGCTGAGCAGGTTTGCGCCCAAATGGCCCAGGCCCGCACCATCTTTTTGCTACCTCCCAGCATGGAGGAGCTCAAAGCGCGGATGAACGGGCGGGGCGACCTGAGCGATGCCGACCTGATTTTAAGGCTGCACAACGCCGAAACCGAACTGGCCCAGCTGCCCCATTACGACTACGCCGTGGTCAACGACGATTTGGAACGCTGCGTCGCCGCGATCTCGGGGATCATTCAAGCCGACCGTCATCGGGTGGTGCGGCGGCGGGGCTGAGCGCCGCGATCTCTTCCCGCCATCGCGGCCGATACAGCAGTGCCCCCGCCCCCTCCAACACCCACCCCGCCCGCACCAACGCCGTTGCCGCCCGCCGTAAGGTGGTACCGGTCACCAGCAGATCGTCGATCAATACCACCCTGGGATCCTCCCCTGCAGCCGGGGGGCGCGCCTGAAAAATCCGTTGGGGCAATTTCAGCCGCTGACTGCGCCGTCTGCCCCGCTGCGACTGGGTGGTGTCGGGGGGCAGCAGGGGGTGGATGACCTTGCCTCCGACGGCATCCCCCACCCCCCAGGCGATGCGGGTGACCACCCCCAAACCCC
>Ga0210027_1000661_pt1 | contig 34643 bp, 28 predicted proteins | sample CryGeymeta201510_FD_183978 | JGI IMG/M metagenome (GOLD analysis project Ga0210027, IMG submission 183978) | Groundwater microbial communities from Crystal Geyser aquifers in Utah, USA - Crystal Geyser metaG 2015-10 (SPAdes) (version 2) | ecosystem: Environmental > Aquatic > Deep subsurface >...
TTAAATACATCATGGAGATTTAGAAGCTAAAAATAAGAATTTAAAAGTACGATTCTAAGACCATTCTACGCTGTTATTTTAATAATATTTATCAACATTTCTATAAAATAGCAGCAGCAAGATGGGTAAAATTAGAACGTAAGGTTGCTAATTTCCGCATTAAGGTTTTGAAAACAGAATTGAGGCTTGTAACGTCAGTTTGTCTAAAAACCTTCATTAACTCATCAAAAATAGGTAAAAAACAGAAGCAACAGGAACAATTTGGTAGAAGTTTTTGTAAATTTTGGTAAAAGACCTAGTAAAAATCAAGTTCGTTAAAAAGTAGAAAAAGAGAGCAGGGTATTTTATTTCCCAGCATTCCAAGAATGTCCACATCTTAAACAAGTAATTTTCACTTTGCCACTTCCAAAAAATCCGCCCAATAATCCTACACCACCTGTTAATACTAAACCTGCAATAGCTTTCCCAGCACTATAACCCTTCTTATTAGCAGAAATATTTGTAGAACCACAATTCGAACATTTCAATGTGTTTTGATCTGAAAATGATATTGTTTTAACAGGTTCAAATGGCGTTGAATACTTTTCTGTATTTATTACTTGATTGCTTGTTCCAAAGGCTTTCCAGCTAAAACCGCAATAGGAACAGCTTGTATCTTTGTAATTTTTAAATGGTTTATAACAAGATGGGCATTTACCATTTTTAATGTTTGTATCACAATGTGGGCATATGCCAACAGATTGTTCACCCTTCGAGTTGAAAGTGGGTATTAATTTTGAATTGCATTTTGGACAATTGATTGTATTAGTCTTAAATATTGTAGGTTTAATATCCTTAAACTCTTGACCAACACTTTGTTTTGCACCACAATAGGTACATAATTTGGCATCTTCACTTATTTGTTTTCCGCAATTTTTTCAATACATATCTACTCAAATAAATATTTTTCCATACCTGCGTTTCTGATTAGTACTAACCACTTACGATCTCTTGTCCAATACTTTCTTTCGGGCGAAACATAAACCATTATAAAAAGGTCGTACCAGTCATTCGGTTTCATTACCATTGCGCGTGTTTCCAAAGCATTAAGAAAAACTTTCAATGTGTTTTCAAATAATTCAATTTGCGTCCAATCAAAATTTTCAGGTAGTCCTTCTCCTGTTTGTTTTTCAACAAACAAAGAAATAAGGTGTCTATTTAATGGAATTGAATCTTCTTTTCTGTGTTTTTTTAAGTCCTTTATATTTGCATTAAGTCTTTTTGCTTCTGTGTTGAAAATGTCTGCAACACTTTGTAGATTTCCTTTTCTGCTTTCACAAAACGTCCGATACTCTTCTCCTTTAGATAATTCTATTCCGTGACCCTTTGCAATCTTTTCGTTAAAGGTCAATATAGAGCCGTGATTCAATGCTATGTCGTAAGCATAATTGATGTCAGCTAACTTTCTTAAATAAAATAAAGGGGGTTCAAATATTGCGTGTTTGTTGGAAAGTTTAAACATTGATTGTATCGCATTTCGGGTATCGTCTGGTCTTTCAATTAAGTTTGTAGTTCTTGAAAATTCATCAATGCTGTTGAATGTTGCAATGAGTTTTTTCCCTTCACAAATAACTGCTGGGTCTATTTGTCCGCTTCCAATGTTGTACCAAATATTTGTATCTGCAATTATTTCCATTTTAAGTTTTGTTCGTTGCGTTAAAGTTCGTTACGCGCGTTCTCACAATGACGCTTAACGTCAGTTTGTCTAAAAACCTTCATTAACTCATCAAAAATAGGTAAAAAACAGAAGCAACAGGAACAATTTGGTAGAAGTTTTTGTAAATTTTGGTAAAACCTAGCAAAAATCAAGTTCGTTAAAAAGGCTAAAAACAGCTTAACAGGGGCAATAAAGAAAGTTGTAAACTATCCACAAAAAGGTCGATTAAACGCACTTCATTGTCTTGAGAAATAGTTTCATCAAGGCATTGTGTATAAAACGCAACCTGTTGTCTGTTTTTTCCTGTAATAAACTTCATAAAACATCAATTTAAAAACAGTATAAAAATACTGAAAATCAATAAATTGTGCAAGTTTATTATTATTAAGTTATTAACAGTCAGAATATTAATTGTTTTGGTAAAAATAGGTTTTTAGACAGTTTGACGTTCCGCAGCTACACGCAGGGCGGGATGTAACCGATGAACTTCCTGCGAAGAACTGCTTTTCAAATACTAGTTTCCTGTCAACGAAGCACCGAAACCCGTCTTGCTGGGTAGTTTGCTGTTGTGGGCTATGGTTCGTTTCAATCTTCGAGAGTTGATATCTCTGTCGGAAACCTAATTTCGTTTACTTTTAAAAAAATGTCCTTATGTTTCTTAATGAAATCTCTGTCAATTACAATTAAGAATTCTTGGTATTTATTATAAGTAAAAGGAACAGCAGATTTGTCAAGGATATTTTTTATTGCTTCTGTTTTTTCATCGTCTTTCTCTTTAAAACCAAGGTATGATTTCGGGTCAGCTCGTTTATAAAGCCAATATGCGTTTCCTCTTGGGTTAACTAAAGCAATATAACTTTGTGTGAAATTCAATTTCAAATTCTGTCCATTTACGTTAATGACATTTAATAAATCTTTTGCCGTTTGCAAAGTCCAGTTTGCTGTACTTGTCCACGTGGTTTCATTTACAATATTAGTTTCACCATCATCATCGGCTAGTTCTTCGTAAATGTCCAAAATTTTGGTAAAATTTATTATTTTCTTACCGCCAACTTCTAACAAATCTGCTTGAATTGCTATCATTGGGACATTTAAACTTAGAATTTGGATAACATTAAAATAGCGTCTATTAAATGTCTCCGCAATAAGAACAGGATAATGTTGTCTTTGAGGATAACGTCGTTTTTCTAAATCCCAATATTCAATGGTTCTAATAATATGAGAAGGGTCTGTTTCTCCAAGCATAACCTCAATTTCATACATTGAATTATCTTCTGGGTTTTTTAATAATATATCTAGTCTACCACCAGAAGATTGTTTCTTTTCCTTTGAAACTGGAATTAGCTCTCCTAATCCTAGAATACTTGGATTTGCATAAATTAAATCCTGTAACCAATACTCATCTTTGCCAGCATTGCGGATAAAGATTTTCTTACCCGTATTAATTTCAATTGTGTCCATATTTTTCTTTCAAAGTAAATGTTATCGAAGAGCGCCCTACCATTGCCCACAACTAATCAACAAACCCTAATCTATTTTTGTGAATTTGGTGTAAGCTTGTAAGACTTCGGGAATTATGATGCCGTCGGCTACCTGATAATTTTCTAATATTCCGGCTAAAACCCTTGGCAATGCTAGGGAGCTGCCGTTAAGGGTATGTGCCAATTGGGATTTTCCTTCCTTATTTTTATAGCGCAATTTCAATCGGTTGGCTTGAAAAGTTTCAAAATTTGAAACCGAACTAATCTCTAACCAGCGTTGTTGCGCGGTAGAATATAACTCAAAATCATAGGTAATGGCCGAGGTAAAGCCCATATCACCTCCGCATAAGCGCAAAATGCGATAAGGTAATTTTAGTTCATTTAAAATCCCTTTAATGTGTTCTAACATTCCATCGAGTGCCGCATAAGAATTTTCTGGCTTTTCGAGACGTACAATTTCAACCTTGTCAAATTGATGTAACCTGTTTAACCCGCGTACGTGTGCGCCATAAGAACCGGCTTCGCGCCTAAAACAAGGTGTATAAGCCGTGCACATTACCGGAAAATCTTCCTCATTTAGAATGACGTCTCTAAATAAATTGGTTAAGGGCACCTCGGCAGTTGGAATTAAATATAAGTTGTCTTTGGCGTCGTGATACATTTGCCCTTCCTTATCGGGAAGTTGACCTGTGCCAAAACCAGAGGCTTCGTTTACCAAATAAGGGGGCTGGTATTCAACGTAACCGGCTTCGGTGTTTTTATCTAGAAAATAGCTTATTAAAGCGCGTTGTAATTTTGCGCCTTTATCTTTATAAACCGGAAAGCCAGCGCCCGTAATTTTGTTGCCTAAATCAAAATCGATGAGGTCATATTTTTTGGCTAATTCCCAGTGAGGTAGTGCATTTTCACCTAAATCGGGGATTGTTCCGTGTTCAAAAACGCATAGATTATCGTCGGCCGAAGTGCCCTCAGGCACAATTTCATTGGGTATATTCGGAATTTGGTATAACAATTCTTGTAGTCGATTTGAAGCGTCATTCAATTGATCGGTAAAATCTTTTGTAGCCGTTTTTATTTGAAATGTGCGTTCTTTTAAAAGATTGGCCTTTTGTGTTTCGCCCGCTTTAAAAAGGAGTCCAATTTCTTTGGAGAGCAAATTAGTTTCGGCTAAAGCATTGTCTAATTCGGTTTGAAAAGCCCTTCTTTTTGCATCAATAGTGAGCACTTCGTCAATGATAGCTTCGGCATTTTTAAAATTTCGTTTTGCTAAACCTTTTAAAACTTTGGTTTTTTGTTCTCTAATAAAACTGACTTGTAACATAGGGGATTGTTTAATTTAAAGCACAAAATTAAGCATTTCTGAACTTAAATTTTAGCGATTGAATCGATATATTTTCGAGCGTTTATTTCGTCAGATTTAATTTGGGCTATTAACAAGTTTAAAGCGTCAAATTTTTTTTCATCGCGCAGGCGTTTTAACAGATAGATTTTAAGATTTTCACCGTATAAATCGCCTTTAAAATCCAGTAAAAAAGTTTCAATAGTTTGGTGTGTGCCCTGCACTGTTGGGCGATATCCAATATTCATTACGCCATAAATGGTTTTATTTTTAACAGACGTTTTTACAATATAAACGCCCGTTTTTGGAATGAGCTTATAGGTTTCGGGAATGCTCAAATTAACGGTGGGAAAATGGAGCGTTTTGCCCAAACCCTGACCTTTAACAACGGTTCCCGATAGCAAATACGGATAGCCCAAATAAGCATTTGCCGTTTCCATGTCTCCTTCGGTTAAAGCCTGTCTAATTTTTGTAGAGCTAATGCCAATATTTAAGAGGTCTTGTTTGGCAATTTGTTCTAATTTAAAATGATACAACTGGCTATAATCCTGAAGTTGATTAAAATCACCTTCGCGATTTCGACCGAAACGATGGTCGTATCCAACAACTAAAAGTTTGGTTTGCAGGCTATTTACCAAAACATCGCGAACAAATTCAAGTGCTGTTAATCTAGAAAATTCCTTAGAAAACGGCTCAATAACTAAATAGTCAATGCCACAAGCTTCTAAAAGTGCAACCCGCTCATCAATGGTATTTAAGAGTTTTAGCGTTTCGTCCTTTTGCAACACCAAGCGCGGATGCGGAAACATGGTAAAAACCACCGAATCTAAATGCTGCTGCTTGCTATAAGCGCTCAGCTGGTTTAAAATTTTTTGATGACCAAGGTGCAAACCGTCAAAAGTGCCAATGGTAACTGCCGATGCGCGTTGCGCTGATTGAAAAGCTTTATAAGAATGGACTATTTTCACTAGGGTTTTAGGTTTATATTTTGGTTAATCTTATTGACAATTCGCGGAAGTTTGTGCCACTCAAATTCCGATTTTATGTGGAGTTGATTTTTGCTGAGTAATAATTCAAACTTTTCGGGAGTCACTTTAAAAAACCCAACATAGTCTTTGCAAAAACAAAACCGGGCAAACCAAATACTTGTTTTGTTAAGCCTTGCCAAGTCTATTTCTTGAGCTTGATTTGGCATTTCAATATACAACACTTCGCGATAATTGGCATCGGCCACATTTTTTGGCGATTCAGTTTGGTACTCAAATTTGAGAATCAAATTTTGACCTTGTTGTAGTATAATATCATTGCTGTTAAAATTATCGGTGCGCACAAGCAGACTTGCATTTGGTGTTATAGTCAGCTTATAACTAGTGTTTTCATCACTTGGCAAGGACCTTTCTATTGGTTTTTTTAGGAGCACTTTGCTCGAAACACACGAATTAAATCCGATAAGACAAAGTATAAAAAACATAAAAAAATTTAACTGCCGACACATAAAATGAATTTTCTTAAAACTAAATTTATAGATTTGTCAAAAATAAAGTAATTGATGAAGTATTTTGTACAGATTACCCTATTTTCTTTTTTTTTAATTTTTGCGCCACAAGTGTTTTCGCAATCAAAAGAATTATGGAGTCCAACGCTTGCCCCCTTAAAACATTCGCAATTGCTGGAGCGCAAAACCACAATTAAAAAATATAAAGCTTATGAGTTAAATTTAACCGCCCTAAAAGGCTTGTTGGCTGATGCGCCTCAAAAAACAACCCTTCTTGAAAAATCAAAAACCATTGTTAAATTTCCGGATGCAGATGGTGTGTTAAGCAATTTTGAAGTGTTTGAAGCAGGGGTTATGGAACCCGAATTGGCATTAAAATTCCCTGATAATAAATCATATATTGCTTACGCTGTGGCGGATAAAAGCACCAGTATCCGGTTTAGTTTAAACCAATTAGGCTTATATGCCACAATTTTTAAAGCGGGAAAACAAACGCAATATATTGAACCCAATAGCAAAGACCGTTTAAATTACACCGTTTATAGTCGCGAAAATTTGGATGAACAAAATCAGGTTTTTGTTTGCTCAACTGCCGAAATAACCCTACCAAATATCAATGCTTTTGCTAAAACCTTTAATACCAATGACGCTAAATTGCGAACTTTTAGATTGGCAGTTGCCACCACTGGCGAATATTCTCAATTTCATATTAACGCCGCGGGATTAAGTTTGGGTTCCGATGCACAAAAAAAAGCAGCCGTTTTGGCCGCAATTACCACTACCATAACACGTGTAAATGCTATCTTTGAACGAGATGTGGCGCTGAGCTTAGTGCTTGTTGCCAATAATGACCAACTTATTTATTTAGATGGCGCTACCGATCCTTATACTAACAACAACGGCAACACTATGTTAATACAAAATCAAACAACTATTAACAACGTAATTGGCTCACCTAATTATGATATTGGCCATGTTTTTAGCACCGCTGGTGGCGGAATTGCAGTTTTAAATTCACCCTGCACTTCTTCAAAAGCTCAGGGTGTTACAGGGCAAACCAATCCCGTGGGCGATGCTTTCGACATTGATTTTGTGGTTCATGAAATGGGTCATCAGTTTGGCGCTTCCCACACTTTTAATGGCGATGCCGGTAGTTGCTCAGGAGGCAACCGCAATGATTTGACCGCAGTTGAACCTGGAAGTGGTAGCACCATCATGGCTTATGCCGGCATTTGCTCACCTCAAAATGTACAATTGCACAGTGATGATTATTTTCACAGCATCAGCATTCAGCAAATGTTTACGAGTATTTCTACCGGCTTTAACAATTGTGGCATTGCCTCAAGCCTAATTAACAATCAAAATGCACCTGTTATTAACGCGCAAGCAGATGCAATCATTCCTAAACTGACACCATTTAAATTAAACGCAATCGCTACAGATGCTGACAATGATGCACTTACCTATACTTGGGAACAAACCGACAACCAAATTACAAGTACCCCACCAAGCGCTACGGCTACCGGTGGGGCTGTTTTTAGATCCATTGCTCCCGCTATTTCTGCAAGTCGCATTTTTCCGGAAATCAACACCATTTTAGCGGGTCAAACCGCCAATACTTGGGAAGTGTTGCCCAGTGTGGCACGGACTTTAAATTTTGATGTTACCGTAAGGGATAACCATATTAATGGCGGACAAACGGCTAGAGAATCTAAAATAATAACCGTTAACGACACTGCCGGACCCTTCATCGTTACCTCGCAAAATACCCCGGTAACTTATGATGTTGGTTCAATGCAACTTATTACTTGGAATGTGGCTGTCACCGATTTAGCACCGATAAATTGTGCGTTTGTAGATTTGTTACTGTCAACTGATGGCGGACAAAGCTATCCAATTATTCTAGCCTCAAACGTTCCAAATAATGGCAGTTATGAGGTGTTTATTCCAAATAACCCAACCAATACCGCACGAATTATGGTTGCCAGCGTGGGAAATGTGTTTTTTAACATCAATACTTCCAATTTTAGCATACAACAAAACCTGATGGCTTTATTACCCGCAGCCGAATTTTCAGAAACCTGCGCCGGCAACCAAGTGGTCTTAAATTATACCTATCAGTCTTTTGGTGGCTTCGCCGAAACTGCTGACTTTTCGGTTATAAATTTACCAAGTGGCATGACTGCAAATTTTAATCCGATAAGTACATCCGCAAATGGAACGCTTATCCAGTTGACCTTGTCAGGGATTAGTAATTTAAATTTAGGAAGCAATTCCATTACCGTAAAAGCGCACACACCATCCACAAACCGGTTGATAACTAATAAACTACAGGTTTATGATGCAACATTTAGCACCCAAACCTTAACCGCGCCTAGTCAGGGGGCACTCGGCGTGCGCTTAAATCCAACTTTGAGTTGGGATTTGCAAAGCAATGCTAAAAGCTATGAATTGCAAGTTGCCACCGATATTGGTTTTAGCAATCTCATTGCAACGGCGAATACAACAAATTCAAATTATACCCTAAGTGGATTGGCCGAAGCAACCGCTTATTACTGGCGCGTTAAGCCAATAAACAGTTGTGCAACTGGCGCTTATTCAAGCATAAATGTCTTTGCTACCTATCAGCAAACTTGTGCTACAACAAGTTATTCGGGTTTGGCACTTGCCATTCCCGACAATAATGCGATTGGTGTTTCCTCCACAATAAGTGTTGCCGAAAATACGATCATGAGTGCCGTTAAAATTGGCATTAATGTGAGCCATCCATTTATTGGCGATTTAAAAATCACCCTTACAAGTCCGAGTGGTAAAACTATTCAACTTTTAAACGCCTCTAATTGTGCCACTCAAGATATGAATGCTATTTTTACCGATGCAGGAACAATTTTAGTTTGCAACAATTCGGTTCCCGGTTATTCGGGAAATCTCAAACCTGCCGAGGCGTTTACCGCTTATATTGGCGATAACGCTCAGGGCGATTGGAAATTGTTTTTAGAAGATCAAGGACCTGGTGATATTGGCACATTGGTGGGTTGGAATATTGAAGTGTGCAATGACGTTTCGGTACCGTTAGCTGTTGATAAACAAGTGTTAAATCCCTTTTTAATTTGGCCAAATCCAACTAATGGAGTGCTAAATATTTCTCTGCCAAATGCTGATTTAAATCTTATCCGCATCCAAATTATGGATGTTTTAGGGCGTAAAATAGAACAATTTAATTTAAATGCGCCCAATAAATCTATAAACCTTAATAACCTTCAAAATGGCATTTATTACCTAAAAATAATAGAAGGAACTCATTTTTATATCAAAAAAATTATCAAAAATTAATTTATTTTTCATCGATTTATCGTTAGAAATAAAAAAATTTGTACTTTGCATCAGTTTTAACATAAATAATCAATAAACTAACATTATGAAAAAATTATTAAGTATCCTTTTTGTGCTGTTTTTAGGCTCGACCTTAATGGCACAGACAACAGTTTCAGGAACTGTAAAAGACGCCAAATCGGGTGATCCCCTTCCAGGTGTGAGTATTAAAGTTGTTGGTAAATCGCTTGGCACTACCACCGATTTTGATGGAAAATTTTCATTTAAAGTCAGTCAAGACGTTCCTTTTAAATTGGAGGTTTCCTTTGTTGGCTATGACACACAAACCGTTGATGTTACTAAAAACAACGCTAGTTTGTCTATCGCTTTAAGCGAAGCAAACAACCGTTTAGATGAAGTAATTGTATCGGCTTCGCGAACGCCTGAAAGTATACGGGAATCACCGGTTACCGTTGAACATTTTGATATTAGAGATATCAAAAACACCACAGCCGTATCATTTTACGACGGATTAGAAAATTTAAAAGGCGTTCAAATAAACACGAGTAGTTTAACTTTTAGATCAGTTAACACACGCGGTTTTGCAACAATTGCTAATACCCGTTTTGTGCAATTAGTTGACGGTATGGACAATGCCTCACCAGCCTTAAATTTTGTGATGGGTAACTTAGTGGGTATGTCTGAAATAGATGTAAAATCGGTTGAATTACTTCCCGGTGCTTCATCTGCTTTATATGGTGCCAACGCCTTTAATGGTATTTTATTTATGACTAGCAAGAGCCCTTTTGAATATCAGGGCATCAGTGCCTATGTAAAATCGGGTTATACCGATCAAAAAGCCGCCGGAACAAACCAATATTGGGATACCGGTATCCGCATGGCTCATGCTTTTAGCGATAAATTTGCCGGTAAAGTTTCCTTTTCTTATTTAAAAGGAACTGATTGGGAAGCAAACGATTTTCGCGATAATACCAATCCTGCTAATACCCCATCTTCACCAGGCTACGACGGATTAAACATTTATGGCGACGAAGTTGCCACCACATTAGATTTTGATAAAATTGCCGCCGATGCAGGTCTTATATTACCTCCAAATTTTTTAGGTTCTTCAAGAGTAGCGCGTACAGGTTATAAAGAAAGTGACTTAATAGATTATAATGTCTTTAGTGCAAAAGCAGATATGACTTTAGCTTATAGACCCTTAGCTAACGATTTAGAAATTACTTATCAGGGAAAAATAGGAACAGGCAACACCATCTATCAAGGGGCAAACCGTTATTCTTTAAAAGATTTTGTGATGCAACAACACAAATTTGAGGTACATAATAGAAACTTTTTTGTGAGAGCTTATACTATTACTGAAACTGCAGGAAATTCTTATGATTCAAGATTTACGGCAATCAATATTAATAGAAGCTGGAAATCAGATACCAATTGGTTTACACAATATGCACAAACATTTATTGGTGCTCGATTAGGCGCAATTCCTGGAGGACCAAGAACCAGTGAACAAGCTCATGTAATTGCACGACAAGTTGCCCAAACAGGTGCTTTATTGCCTGGCACAGCTGGCTTTAATAATGCATTTAATACCATTACATCAGACCCCTCATTGTTATCAGGTTCTAAATTTATAGATGCCACCAAACTATCACAAGTTGAAGGTAATTATAATTTTTCAGAATTAGTTGATGTTGCCGAAATTCAAGTAGGTGGTTCTTGGAGAGAATTCAAATTAAATTCAGCCGGAACAATCTTTACGGATAATAATGGTCCGATTGTTTTTAGTGAATATGGTTTTTACATGCAAGTCATGAAAAAATTAATGGATGATAAATTAAAATTCACAGGTTCTATCCGTTATGATAAATCTAAAAATTATGATGGTAATTATTCACCAAGATTATCTTTAGTTTATTCGGCAGGCGACAAAAATCAACACAACTTTAGAGCTTCTTTTCAAACAGGTTTTAGAAATCCCGACACTCAAAGTCAATATATTGGTTTAGATGTTGGCAACGCTCTTTTAGTGGGTTCTGCTCCAGATAACTTAGACCGTTTTGTATCTAGACCTTTCAATGTTAGCACCACAGGACGCGCTATTGGCAATCCTGCAACACTAACGGTTACAGGTCGCCAAGGATATGAAAATGCCTTTTCATTAGAATCTGTTCAGGCAGGTGCCCCTAAAAAATTTGACTCTCCTTTAGTTCAACCCGAAGAAATTACCGCCTATGAACTCGGTTATCGCGGTTCTATTGGTGCTGTTTCAATTGATTTAAGCGGTTATTATAACGATTTTAGAGGCTTTATTGCTCAAAAAACAGTTTTAGCTCCATTATATGGTAAAGCTGATTTTTCAGATTTTGATCCTGGCACTTTACCTATGCCTCCCGCTTTAATAGCCTTATCTCAAGGTGATTTTGTTCCTTTTAGAACTTACACCAATTCTGATGCAGATATCAACTCTTATGGCGTTAGTTTAGGTTTAGGTGCAAAGGTATTTAACGGCTATGATTTTACTTTGAACTACACTTATTCTAAATTTGATTTTGATCAAGCTTCAGATCCTGGTTTTGAACCTGGTTTCAACACACCAGAAAACAGTATTAAAGCCTCTTTTGGTCATGCCGAAGTGTTAAAAAACTTTGGATTTAATGTGAGTGTTCGTTACTTTGATTCTTATGATTGGCAAGCTTCTTTTGGTAATGGTGTAGTACCATCAGCAACGGTTGTAGATGCGCAAGTTTCTTATAAACTGCCAATAAGTATGAATGCAACCTTTAAACTAGGAGCCACCAATTTAACTCATAATGAATATACTCAAGTTTTTGGTACTGGTAATATTGGTTCAATGTATTTCTTATCATTTACTGTTAACCCTTAATTTATACTAAAAATAAATAATTTAAACGCCCTGAAATTCAGGGCGTTTTTTTTTAGCTCTTGCATTACACACCATCTAATAATTTATCTAAAAACCTTTTTTTATTTCTAAAAAAAAGGACTATTTTTGCCACTTTAAAATTGATTACAAATAGTAAGCTAAATGCTTAAAAAAACCACAGAAGTAATGACTAAAATTACCGGAAAAGTTGCTCAAATTATCGGACCCGTTTTAGATGTTGAATTTTCATCTGGAGCCGAATTACCAAGAATTTATGACTCATTAGAAATTACTAAAACCGACGGAAGTATTTTGGTTTTAGAAGTCGAACAACACATTGGCGAAGATACCGTGCGTTGCATCGCAATGGATTCTACCGACGGTTTACAAAGAGGTCAAGAAGTTCGTTCAACAGGCAATCCTATAAAAATGCCTATTGGCAATGATATTTATGGACGTTTGTTTAATGTAACCGGCGACCCAATTGACGGTTTAAAAGCCTTGCCAAAAGACGGCAAAAATGGCTTACCCATTCACAGAGATGCTCCAAAATTTGAAGATTTATCAACCGCAACTGAAGTGTTGTTTACGGGCATTAAAGTAATTGATTTAATTGAGCCTTATTCTAAAGGTGGTAAAATTGGTTTATTTGGTGGTGCTGGTGTTGGCAAAACAGTTTTAATTCAAGAACTTATTAACAATATTGCCAAAGGTCACGGTGGCTTGTCGGTATTTGCCGGTGTTGGTGAACGTACTCGTGAAGGAAATGACCTGATGCGCGAAATGATAGAAGCTGGAATTATTCAATACGGCGCTGATTTTAACCACTCTATGGAACAAGGTGGCTGGGATTTAAGCAAAATTGACATGGAAAAAATGAAAGAATCAAAAGTAACTTTCGTTTTTGGCCAAATGAACGAACCTCCCGGAGCACGTGCACGTGTGGCTTTATCAGGATTAACAATTGCCGAATATTTTAGAGATGGTGCTGGTGAAGGTCAAGGAAAAGACGTATTGTTCTTTGTCGATAATATTTTCAGATTTACACAAGCAGGTTCCGAAGTATCAGCTTTGCTTGGCCGTATGCCTTCTGCTGTTGGCTATCAACCAACTTTAGCTACCGAAATGGGAACAATGCAAGAGCGTATTACCTCAACAAAAACGGGCTCTATAACCTCTGTTCAAGCTGTTTATGTTCCTGCAGACGATTTAACTGACCCTGCTCCTGCTACAACTTTTGCCCACTTAGATGCCACTACCGTTTTATCGCGTAAAATTGCAGAACTCGGTATTTATCCTGCTGTAGATCCATTAGATTCTACTTCGCGAATTTTAACTGCCGAAATCTTAGGAAAAGAGCATTATCAAACAGCGCAACGCGTTAAAGAATTATTGCAACGCTATAAAGAATTACAAGATATTATCGCTATTTTAGGTATGGAAGAGCTAAGTGAAGATGACAAATTAATTGTTCACCGCGCTCGACGTGCACAACGTTTCTTATCACAACCTTTTCACGTTGCCGAACAGTTTACAGGTATTCCCGGCGTTTTAGTTGATATTAAAGACACCATTAAAGGTTTTAATATGATTATGGATGGCGAATTAGATAAATATCCAGAAGCTGCTTTTAACTTGCGTGGATCTATTCAAGATGCCATTGATGCTGGTGAAAAAATGTTAGCCGAAGTTTAAACAAGTTTACAGTTTAAGCCTTAGGTATTCTAATACCTAAACTGAAAATTGAAACGGAAAATTGAAAATTATGTTTTTAGAAATTGTTACACCCGAAGCGACCTTATTTAAATCAGAAGTTGATTCTGTTTTAGTGCCCGGCGCTGAAGGCGAGTTTCAAATGTTAAATAATCACGCCCCTATTGTTTCTACTTTAATAAAGGGAACTATAAAAATATATGGCGAAGTCGTCATTGATAAACGTTACACCAATAATTTTACCGATGGCAACGATCAAGGAAAATGGTTAGCGATTTCGGGTGGAACAGTAGAAATGAATGCTAATAAAGTTATTATTCTAGTCGATTAGCAACCGTTATTTTAAAATTAAAAGCCTGATTTATAATTATAAATCAGGCTTTTTTTGTCTATAAAGCTAAAAACTAAACTTTAGGATGTTTTTTTAGGACTTTTAAGTTTTGGGCTTTGATAGACCTATAAGGTTTGACTCAAAGTCTACATAGTTTTCAAAATCAACAATAAAACCTTATAGGTCTTGAATAAAAAAACCTACAAGGTCTAAAAAAACCTATAAGGTTTGACTCAAAGTCTACATAGTTTTCAAAATCAATAATAAAAACCTTATAGGTCTTGAATAAAAAAAACTACAAGGTTAAAAAAAGACCTATAAGGTTTGACTCAAAGTCTACATGGTTTTCAAAATCAACAATAAAGACCTTATAGGTCTTGAATAAAAAAAACCTACAAGGTCAAAAAAGACCTATAAGGTTTGACTCAAAGTCTACATAGTTTTCAAAATCAACAATAAAAACCTTATAGGTCTTGAATTAAAAAAACCTACAAGGTCAAAAAAGACCTATAAGGTTTGACTCAAAGTCTATATAGTTTTCAAAATCAACAATAAAAACCTTATAGGTCTTGAATAAAAAAAACCTACAAGGTCAAAAAAGACCTTGTAGGTTAAATTATATAAACGATTAATTAATCTTTATCAAATCAATACCACTCGCTTTTACTTTGGCATTGAGTTGTTTAACATCATTGTCAAAAATTTGGTATAAATCTTTCAATTCCTTGTCAATAGCGGCGGTAACTTCATTTTTAAAGTCATAGGCTTGAGCCGTTGGCTTGTAGTCGCCAATACTTGTTAAGGCACTTAAATGCGCTAATTTGTTGTTTAGTTTAATAGGGTAATTTAGTGGATCTTGACCGCTCCTGCTTTTAGTTTGGTACAAATTATTTTCAATAACAATTAAGCGTTTAACCAAATCATCAGCAAAGGCAATCAAATCTTTTTGTGCTGTTTTATCGGAAATTGATTTTTTTAGCAATTCAACTTGATCTTTAATGACCTTAATATTTTTGAGTGCTTTATGCGTTTCGGTAAGTTTATCGCGAACCGAAAGAATAAAATCAAATTTCAATTGTAAGTCGGCTAAGCTGGCGCTACTTCTAGGATCTTTTAAAATATTGAAAGATTGGCTCTGTATTTTTCCGTTTACCGATAATTCAACACTATACGTTCCTGGAACGGCTTTTGGTCCGTCAAGCGAACCCCACCACAAAATCATGCCTTCAACACGCTCAGCTCCAGGGTACATCATATCCCAATATAAAATGTTATCACCTTCATTAAGCTCCAATTTTTCTTCATTTTTAGATTTATCGGGTTTAAGGTTATAGGTTTTTATCAATTTGCCCTGTGTATCTTTAAAGCTCAAGCTAATAGCATCGGAACTTAAGGTATCTTTAATATAAAAATTTACACCTACGCCTCCATTGCGATTTTGACCTACCGTTTTTGAACTTCTTGATCTTCGCCCGCCCAAGTCATACGAATCTTGTGGTTTATAGAGCACTACCGTTTGCGAGGTAAGAGCACTATTTAACTGATGCAGGGGCGTTAAATCATCAATAATCCAAAAAGCACGTCCTTGCGTTGCCGCGATAAGGTTATTATCTTTAATGGTTAAATCGGTTATGGGAACTTGTGGTAAGTTTAACTGAAATTTTTCCCAATTTTCGCCATCGTCAAAGCTGATAAACATTCCTTTTTCGGTTCCGGCATAAAGCAATCCTTTTCTATTTGGGTCGGCGCGCATGGTACGCGTAAAATAGTCATTCGGAATGCCATTGACAATTAATTTCCAGCTCTTACCATAATTTTCTGTTTTATAAATGTATGGATTGTAATCGCCACTCTTGTATTTTGTGCCAACAAAATAAGCTCCTCCTTTGACAAAAGGATCTATTTCGATGCTGTTAAACATCATCCATTCGGGCATTTTAGCTGGAGTTACATTGCTCCAATTTTTACCGCCATCGCGCGAAATATGAACCAAACCATCATCAGAACCCGTCCAAATTAAATCGGGTTCAAAAGGCGATTCCGCTGCAGCGAAAATAGTACCATAATATTCAACACTGGTATTATCTTTTGTAATTGGTCCGCCAGATGATTTTAAGGTATTTGGGTCATTTCGAGTTAAATCTGGACTAATTACCTGCCAAGATTGCCCTTCGTCGGTACTTATATGCAAATGATTAGAAGCAGCATATAATTTTTTATGGTTGTTAGGACTAAAAAAGATGGGAAAATTCCATTGAAAACGGTATTTTGAATCTTCAGCACCGTGACCCATTGGATCATCGGGCCAAACATTGATGGCTCTTAATTGCTTATTTTTGTGGTCAACGCGGGTTAATAAGCCACTGTAACTTCCGCCGTAAACGATATCGTTATTATCTGGATCTACAGCAATATGGGCGCTTTCACTACCTGCGGTTTCTTCCCAATCTTTATCGGTAATAGCATAGCCATCTGTGCGATGCGCAATTCTCACAGTTGAATTGTCTTGTTGTGCACCATAAATGCGATAAGGAAAAGCGTTATCAGTTACCACGCGATAAAATTGCCCGGTTGCTTGATTGAGATAGGTGCTCCAATTAACACCTGCATCAAAAGAGACTTGAGCGCCACCATCATCGGCAATAATCATCCGTTGGTTATTTTCGGGCGCAATCCACAAATCGTGGTGATCACCGTGGGGTGCTTCAAAAGCTTTAAAGGTTTTTCCGCCATCTTTTGATTGATGGTAATCAACATTCAAAACATAGAGTGTATTTTCATCTTGCGTATCGGCATAAATTCTTGTATAATACCAAGCGCGTTGGCGCAAACTGCGGTCACTATTTACCAATTTCCAAGTAGCGCCAGCATCGGTAGATTTGTAAACGCCTCCGTCATTATTTTCAATGATTGCCCAAACAATATCTGAATTTACTGGCGAAACGGTAATGCCGTTAATACCCCAAATACCTTTTGGCAAGCCTTTATTAGCCGAAATATTGGTCCAAGTTTCACCGCTGTCTAAACTTTTCCACAGGGCCGAACCCTCGCCACCACTTTCTAAACTATAAGGTGTGCGTCTAACGCGCCAAGTTGATGCGTATAAAATTCTGGAATTATTAGGATCGAACGTTAAATCTACTGCACCCGCATCTGCATTAGCGAATAAAACTTTACGCCAGTTTTTACCGCCGTCGGTTGATTTGTAAACGCCTCTTTCGGCTGACGACTTAAACAAATCGCCCAAAACGGCAGCGTAAACAATAGCTGGGTTTTTAGGGTCAATTCTGATTCTGGGAATGTGCCTTGAATTGGGTAAGCCCATGTGTTTCCAAGTTTTTCCGGCATCTTCACTTTTCCAAACGCCATCACCCGAAGACACATTTCCGCGAACGGTAACTTCGCCACCGCCAACATAAATCACGTTGTTATCCCATTCACTCACCGCAACAGCGCCAATTGAGCCGCCAAAAAAGCCGTCGCTAATATTTTCGTAGGTATTTCCGGCATCGGTAGTACGCCAAACACCACCGCCGGTCGCGCCAAAATAATACAGATTTGGCTTGCCGCTAACACCCGTTACCGCGGCACTTCGCCCACCTACAAAAGGCCCAATATTACGCCAAGTTAAGGCCTTGTAAAAGTTGTCAGAAAATTTGGTTACTTGCTTTTGAGCGTTACCTTTGTAACTTAAAAAGCTCACTAATAAAAAGAGAAGGAAAACGAATTTTTTCATTGTAAAATTAAGTTTGGTTAATGTTGCGATGAAATTAAACATAATATTTTAGTAAGGTAATTTTTTAACAATGAATCTACTCTTGAACCATACGAATTGCCCTAAAATTAACGGAACTTTAACAATTTCGGGATCAAAAAGTGAATCGAACCGCTTATTAATTTTACAGCAGTTGTATCCTCAAATTAGCATCAAGAACTTGTCGGATGCCGACGATACCATTCATTTGCAAAAAGCCTTGACAGATAAAAAAGGCAGCGTAAATATTGGTCATGCCGGAACGGCCATGCGATTTTTAACTGCTTTTTTTGCAATAAAAACAGGTTCAACCGTAAACTTGACCGGCTCTGACCGCATGCAAAACCGCCCCATTAAAATTTTAGTTGAAGCCTTGAAAAGTATCGGTGCAGATATAAAATATCAAAATAAAGAAGGGTTTCCCCCTTTGCTTATCAAAGGGAAAGTGTTTACCAATAACGCCATCCGCATCAAGGGTGATGTGAGTAGCCAATACTTATCAGCTTTGCTATTAATTGCGCCAAAATTAAGTCAAGGTTTGCACCTCAATCTCGTTGGTGAAATCACTTCAAGACCTTATTTGCAAATGACTTTAAGTTTGCTAGAACAATTAGGTGTGGTTTATTCTTGGCAAGAAAACGACATCAATGTGCTTCCAAAAACGGACATAGAACCAATAACTATTACAGTGGAATCGGATTGGAGTTCGGCTTCCTATTTTTATAGTTTGGTGGCTTTAAGCACTCATGCCTCCATAAAATTAAGTTCCTATAAAAAAGACAGCCTGCAAGGCGACCGTGTTTTGGTTTCCATTTATAAAAACTTGGGGGTTGAAACTACCTTTAAAAATGATACTATTACAATCACTAAACATGTGAAGCCAACCGTTCAAAACTTACAACTCAATTTGATAAACGCGCCCGATTTAGCACAAACCATAGTTGTAACTTGTTTGGGATTAGGCATTTCTTGCCATCTAACAGGACTTCACACCTTAAAAATAAAAGAAACCGACCGCCTTGTTGCCTTAAAAACGGAACTCGAAAAGCTCGGCGCAAAAGTAGCTATTACCCATGAATCGTTGTATTTACATCCCGCTAAGGTAATTAAACCAGCTATTACCATTGCTACCTATAATGACCACCGCATGGCGATGGCATTTGCACCACTCGCCTTAAAAGTGCCGATAATAATTGAAAATGCCGAAGTAGTTTCAAAATCGTATCCTAAATTTTGGGATGATTTTGAAAGCTTATTTTAACAAGAATTGTTAATGCAAGGTGATTTAAAAATTATTTTTTTAACACTTTCTTTAACATAAGTTTACCAAAAACTTAATATTTTTTTGCATTTCAGTTACTTTCTTTGTTACAAATGACCAAGCGACTAACCGTTCTATTTTTTATCGGATTTTGTGTGCAACTACAATCGCAAATCAAACAAAATTCCATTATTGGAACCATTCATAATGATTCCATTTCGGTTGAAGCTATTCATATCTACAATAAAAACACCCATAAAGGAACCATTAGTAATGAGTATGGTGTTTTTAAAATTCCAGTTAAAGAAAATGATACGCTGGTTTTTGATGGCATTCAATTTCAAAAAAAGGAAATAATTATCACGAGTGAAATGCTTAAGACTAAAAATTTTGATGTTATTTTAAGTCAAAACATCAACGAATTGCAAACAGTTGAAATCAAAAATCACACTTTAACAGGTAGTTTAAATATTGATGCGAGTCAGGTAAAAAAGCCACCTTCGTTTGTTGGTAATGACGCTTTAAATTTTTCGAATATTGATCTGAATGTGGTTGATGATATTGATGAAATGGATAGACGCAAACCACCTGACCCTTATGGGGGAGATTCAAGTCTTAAATTTGTTGGCGGTGTTAATCTATTGGGAATAGTGGGCTTTGTATTAAGTCCAATAACTAATGAAGTTGGTAAAATTGGCCAACATAAACGAAAAACTAAACAAGCTGAAAAAGTCTTTCAATTAAAAGCAATGAACATTACCGACCAGATTAAAAGCGATTTTGGACTTGCTTTTTTTACCGATAAACTTAACATTCCAAGGGAACAAATTGATGCGTTTTTAATTTTTTGTAAATCTAAAAACCTTGCCGGCTTATATTTAAACAATCACAAAATTGAATTGATTGAAGTTTTAATTGAAGAGAGCCAAGCGTTTAAAAAAGAATTTAAAAATTGAAAACAGTTAGTTTGTCATTATTGTGAAGACAGCAACTTATAAAAACCAATTTCAAGGATTCGTTTAGTTTTTGTCTATCACAGCGTTTAAATTCTAATTTTAGGTAAAAAACTTTTAATCAATTAACTACCACTGGTGCGAATAATGGTGCAGATTTGAAATCTTTTTAAAACAAAAAACCCCAACATAAAATGTTGAGGTTTAAAGTACTCGAGATGGGACTTGAACCCATACGAACCTTACAGCTCACTGGATTTTAAGTCCAGCGTGTCTACCATTCCACCACTCGAGCGGCAACTATCAAAACGCTAATTAATGGTTTCAATTGTTATTGGTTTTGAGCGAAAGACGGGATTTGAACCCGCGACCCCCACCTTGGCAAGGTGGTGCTCTACCCCTGAGCTACTTTCGCAAATTTCACTAGCCTAAAATTGCTAAATGAGAGCGCAAATTTAAAACAATTATATAATCCGCAAAGCATTTTCTCATTTTTTATCAAACAAATTACGTCGTTTTTTGTAAACATTACGCTCACATTACATTACTTGCTAAAAAGTGTCATTTTTATGACTCATAAAACAATTCAATCCCTTTGGTTTATTTATATTTGCACAACTAGTAAAAAACAACTATGCCAAGCATGCTGACACCCTCAATAAAGCAATTTAAACTTTTAGATTTTTTAAATGACCTCAAACAACTCACTAAATTTGGCTTGTCTATTAGCGTAGTTTTCTCATCTATTGCGGGTTATTTACTTGGCGCAACGATTATTAATTATGAAATTTTAATTTTGCTGGCGCTTGGAGGTTATTTAATGGTAGGCGCTTCAAACGCTTTTAATCAAGTTATTGAAATAAAACAAGATGCCTTGATGAAGCGCACTAAAACGAGACCGCTTCCCACCGGCCGACTATCAAAAAATAGTGCCCTATTCATCGCCAGTATTTTCACCATTTTAGGTTTGACAATTTTGTATCACATCAACCCAAAAACAGCTTTTTTTGGAGCGCTCTCTATATTTTTATATACGAGTGTTTATACGCCCCTAAAAACAGTTACCCCTTTGGCGGTTTTTGTAGGTGCTTTTCCGGGTGCCATTCCGTTTATGTTGGGATGGGTTGCAGCCACCAATCATTTTGGTATTGAAGCAGGTGTGTTGTTTGCCATTCAGTTTTTATGGCAATTTCCTCACTTTTGGGCTATTGGTTGGCTACTTGACGACGATTATAAATTGGCAGGATTTAAAATGTTGCCTATGGGAACTAAAGATAAAAAACTGGCAATTCAAATAATATTATATACTTTCGCCATGATATTGGTATCGGTTTATCCTGTTTTAGGTCTGACAGGGCAACTAAAACTGTCGGTAGTTGCCGCTATTTTAACGGTATTACCCGGTTTGTTGATGTTGTATTACGGATTAAAATTACGGTCAGTTCAAACGGCTATAATTGCGCGTAATTTGATGTTGTCGAGTGTTTTTTACATTACAATGATTCAGATTATTTTTGTTGTCGATAAATTTTTAAGATAGATATGGAATATAAATTAAGAAGAAAAACCTCCCTTCAAATGTTATGGGTTGCCATTATCAGTATGATTATGGTCTTTGCAGGATTAACTAGCGCCTATATTATTAGCACCAAGCGCGAAGATTGGATAAGTTTCAACTTGCCAAGTGCTTTTTATATCAGTAGCGTGTTGATAATTGTAAGTAGCATCAGCTTTATTTTGGCAAAAAGAGCCATCAAAAAAGGTGAGAAAACACAAACTAGTTTGTTTTTAGGCACCAGTTTATTGTTGGGTATTGCCTTTATAGTTTCGCAATTTTATGGATTTAAAGAGCTTATTGCGGCAGGATTATATTTTACAGGCGCGCAAAGTAACATTGCCACATCATTTTTATACGTTATTACAGTTACGCATTTGGTTCACGTAATGGCAGCGGTTTTAGTATTGATTTTTATTGTTGTTAAACAATTTAAGGGCGGCTATACTCCCGAAAATTATATCGGCATTGAACTTGGCAGCTTATTTTGGCATTTTTTAGATGCCCTTTGGATTTATCTGTTTTTGTTTTTCTATTTTATAAGATAACAGATTTTGTGTACATTTGACCGCTAAAAAAAATCAACAATACAATTATAACAATTTAATTATGGATGCAACTGTTGCTGAAAATCAATCTACAAATACTTGGAGTGGTGGCGAGAATCCTTTAGGGGCGAGCTATGGTAAAATGATGATGTGGTTTTTTATCATGTCTGATGCCTTGACTTTTTCTGGATTTTTAGGCGCTTACGGACTTATGCGTTTTAAATTTATTGATACGTGGCCTATTGCCGATAAAGTCTTTACACATGTGCCTTTTGTTCATGGCGATTATCCCATGTATTACGTTGCCTTTATGACTTTTGTCTTAATCTTTTCATCGGTAACAATGGTTTTGGCTGTAGATGCCGGTCATCATCTTAAAAAGGGAAAAGTTACTTTTTATATGTTGCTCACCATTATTGGAGGACTTATTTTCTTAGGATCACAAGCTTGGGAATGGACGCATTTTATTGGTGGCGAAAATGGCGCTGTTCAACTACAAGACGGTAAAATTGTTCAATTTGTAAATGCTAAAGGCCATCAAGTAAAATTAGAAGATTTTGCAGCTCCAAAAACAGATGAACGCATTCAATTGACTTCAAGTAAAGGCTTGTGGTTTATGTCAGAGCCTGCCTTAGTTCCTGTAAATTTAGAACAAGTTTTAAAGGGTTTTGATTCGCATCCCGAATTAAATCTTCGCTTAGAAAAAATCGATTTAAAAACAAAAGAAAAATTAATTGTGTCGCACGCCGAAGCTGCCAAATATTTAGCCGAAGCCAAACAAGTGGTTAAAGGTGCTAATTTACACGTAAACGAATACGGAAAAACCTTGTTTGGTGATTTTTTCTTCTTTATTACCGGCTTTCACGGCTTTCACGTTTTTTCGGGAATACTCATAAATTGTATCATCTTTTTTAATGTGATTATTGGCACCTATGAGCGCAGGGGTCATTATGAAATGGTTGAAAAAGTAGGCTTGTATTGGCACTTTGTAGATTTGGTTTGGGTATTTGTATTTACGTTTTTCTACTTGGTTTAATATTAAAATTTAACAAATGACAACAACAGCAACATCACATAAAGCCTTAATTTGGAAAGTATTTGGCATCTTATCTATAATAACCATAGCGGAAGTAATTTTAGGAATTACAAAACCAGCATTTTTACACTTAACTTTTGTGGCAGGTACCAGCTTGCTAAATATCATATTCTTAATATTAACTTTGGTAAAGGCCTATTTTATCGCTTGGTTTTTTATGCATTTGGCACAAGAAAAAAAGAGCTTGCGTCGCGCTATTGTTTGGACCGTTTTTTTCTTGATTTTTTATTTAGCAACACTGTTGTTAATTGAGGGAGGCTATTTAGAGAAAATTGAACTGCACTACACCAATTGGAATTATTAATAGTGGTTTTTTAACTTTTTTAAAAGCGGTTTTTTCACCGCTTTTTAAGCTTAATTTTAGTTTAAAATGAAAAAATTTTGGGTGCTTTTTGCCTTATTTATCGTTCCCTTAATCTTTTATCTTTTATTGACAACGGGTATTAATAATTTTTCAAAATTACCTGTTGTTACTCCTAAAATTAATGATATTTCGGCTTTTTCTACCTCCGATAAGAAACATCTGACTTTAAATGGTAAAATAAGTGTACTTTGTTTTTTAGGTGATAGCCTTTTAGAGCGTAAAACAAACGCCCTTAATCTCAATGAAAAAATTTACAAACATTTTTATCAATATAAAGATTTTCAAATGATTGCTTTGTTGCCATTTGGCGCAGAACCCAAAACTGAACAGTTAAAAAAAGAATTAGGCTATACAACAAATCTCGAAAATTGGCATTTTTTATTCGGCCGCGCTGTCGATTTACATACTTTTTATAATTCATTGCAAACGCAAACAAATTTAGATAGCCTTAACTATTCGCCATTGAGTTTCATTGTAGATAAAAACCAGAATTTAAGAGGTAGAACCGATGATAAAGCTTCTAAAAATGGTCTATTATATGGTTATAATGCCTCAATAGTTAGTCCAATTCATCAAAAAATGGTGGACGATATTAAAGTGCTTTTGGCAGAATATAGAAAATCTAAAAAAGACCTTAAATCAGCTAACTAAGATGCAAAAAAAATATGCTTTTATTGGAATTGCTTTTATCATTTTGGTGTTTGGCACGTGGGCAATACCTAAAATTGTTGCAAAACTAAATCCAAAGGCGCTTATTAAATTTGAAAAAGTTCCTGAATTTCGTTTTACCAATCAGTATGGCAAAACGGTAACTAATGAAACCTTTAAAAATAAGGTTTATGTGATTGAATTTTTTTATACGCGTTGCCCTACTATTTGCCCTAAAATGAATAAAAACATGTTGCTTATTCAAAATGAATTTTATGGAAATCCCAATTTTGGCATCGCCTCTTTTAGCATTAATCCTACATTCGATACGCCACAAGTGCTACTTGATTATGCCAAAGAAAAAGGGGCCACACTAAAGAACTGGCATTTTTTAACCGGTGATAAAGACGCTATATACAACTTAGCAAATCAAGGTTTCAAGCTCTATGCAGGTGTAAATGATCAAGTTGAAGGTGGTTTTGAACACTCCGGCTTGTTTGCTTTAATTGACAAAGACGGATTTATTAGATCTAGAACCCTAAAAATAGGCGACTTTGAAAATCCCATTAAGTTTTATGACGGCCTAGATATAGCTCAAATAGAATTTTTGAAAAATGATATCAAAAAACTGTTATCCGAATAATTATGCTGTCAGCAAAACATCATCAAAAAATCATCACGGCACTTTCAATTTTAATACCATTAGCCGTAGCAGCTCTTTTTGGCATTAAAATCAACGCAAAATTACCTTTGTTTTTGCCGCCTATTTACGCTTCAATAAATGCCTTAACAGCAGTGGTTTTAATTACAGCTTTTTGGGCCATTAAAAACGGAAAACGCACCTTGCACAAAACCTTAATGAAATTGGCTATCGGTTTATCAAGCCTCTTTTTAGTTTTATATATTGCCTACCACATCACATCCAACACCACCCCTTTTGGTGGCGAAGGATTTATAAAATACACTTACTACTTTATCTTAATCACTCATATTATTTTATCAATTGCCATTATTCCTTTGGTGCTGATTAGTTTTTCTAGAGCCTTATTGAATAATTTTATCGCACATAAAAACATAGCGCGCATTGCTTTTCCACTTTGGCTTTATGTTGCAATTAGTGGCGTTTTGGTTTATATTTTAATTTCGCCTTACTATCTTAATTAAACTCTGATGCATTCTAAAATTAAATATAGTATATTCATTTTATTGATTGGCCAAAGAATTAGTGCACAATGCGCTATGTGTAAAGCTGTAGTTGAATCGGGCAACAATTCTATGTCGGATGGTATCAATAACGGGATTTTGTATTTAATGGCAATGCCTTATTTATTAGTGTTAATAGCTGGAATTCTTTTTTTTAAGTTCTATTTAAAAAATAAAAATTTAACACATTAATAAGCATCCAAGCTTGTAACATATTTTATTTTTACACGTCATATAGAAAATTTAATTAAATGAAGACAAGACTTACACTATTATTAGCTGTATTCATCACCTTAACGGGAATTGCACAACAAACAGAACCAAGTTTAAAATTAAAAAAGTGGTCGTTAAAAGCCAGTGTAGATTATGCTTTGGAAAATAATTTATCGGTAAAACGCGTTGCGCTAACGTCCGATTTAAGAAAAGAAGATATTACCATAGCAAAATCAGCCTTTTTGCCAACAGCCTCAGGCTCTGCATCTCAAAGTTATAGTTTTGGATCGGGCGTAGATTTAGCAACCAATACACGAAAATCGGCCGATAGGCGTTCGAATAGCATTGGCATAAATGCAAACATCGATTTGTTTAATGGTTTTAAAAACTTAAATACACTTGAACAATCAAAACTTGGCTATGAATCGAGTCAATTAGATTTGCAAAAAATGAAAGATGACATCACTTTAAATGTGTTAAATGACTACTTAAATGTATTGTTTAATAAAGAAAATTTAAAAATTGCAGAAGCTCAAGTATCTTTGAGCAAAGAACAAGTTGACCGCACCTCACGCTTAATAGAATCGGGCATTCAGGCTAAAGGCACACTTTTAGACGTAGAAGCAAACTTAGCGAGCGATGAAGAGAAATTGGTTACCGCCCAAAATAATTTAGATTTGGCTATATTGAGTTTAGCCCAATTATTGCAACTGCCAAAAGAAGGATTTGATATTGAAGACGTGGTTATCAATATTTCAAATGCCAAAATGTTGCCAAATAGCGTTGACGAGATTTATTCAAAATCGCTTGATACACGTCCCGAAATTAAAAGCGCACAAATAGGAATTAAAAATTCAGAATTAGCAATTGAAATAGCTAAAGCCGATTATAAGCCAAGCCTAAGTATGAATGTAGGCTTAAACACTTTTTATAATCACAACCAAGGTCAAAAGGACGATTTTATAAACCCCATTACGGGCGATTTAGTTTCTAACGGATTTTTTACACAGCTAGATAACAACTTTGGTCAATCAGTTAGTTTGTCTTTAAGAGTTCCTATTTTTAACGGATTTAGAACCAATACAGCCGTTAAAAAAGCACGCATTAACAATCTATTATCCGAAAATAATTTAACTTCTCAAAAATTAAACTTGCGCGAAGTAATTGAACGCGCTTATACCGATGCTAAATCGAGTTTCAAACTTTATGAGGCTGCTAAAAAGTCGTTTGATGCACAAAAAGAAGCCTTTAGATTTGAACAAGAAAAATTTGAAGAAGGGCAATCGACCTCATTTGATTTTAACCAAGTTAAAAACCGATTAGTAGATGCCGAAGCCAATTTATATAGAGGAAAATTTAATTTTATTTTTAAGACAAAATTGTTAGAATTTTATTACGGTATTCCTATAAATATTGATTAGTTAAGCGTTAACCGGAATTTTAGAAAAGGTGTTTTGAACTTTGCAAAGCGCCTTTTTTTATTTTTATGCCCAGCGAATTGGTATCTTTGCAACAAGATTTTGAATTTTGGATGTACTGCTATTAAATATTGAAACGGCTACTAAAAACTGCTCGGTTAGCTTGTCTAAAAACGGCGTGCTCTTAAGTTTCAAAGAACTTAATACCGGTAATTATACCCATGCCGAAATGCTACATCCCTTTATAAAACAATTACTTGATGAGGCAAATATCGGTTTTAACGACTTATCGGCCATAGCTGTTGGCAAAGGGCCAGGTTCTTTTACCGGATTGCGCATTGGGGTTTCGGCGGCTAAGGGTTTGTGCTTTGCATTAAATATTCCCTTAATTGCCATTGATTCTTTATCAATTTTGGCGCATACAAAACAAATTGACAAAGGGTTTATTATTCCGCTTTTAGATGCACGCCGTATGGAAGTTTATACTTCGGTTTATAGCCCTAATTTTGTGCAGATTGCGCCAATTGAAGCGGTTATTTTAAATGAAAATTCCTTTGCTAATTACCTTGATCAAGCGCCTGTATTTTTTTTAGGAGATGGTGTAGAGAAATTTAAACCAATTTGCAAACATCCAAATGCCATTTTTGAAATTGATGCATTTCCTTCTGCCACTCAAATGGCAAACTTATCCTACCTTAAATACAAAAAAAACGACATCGAAGACGTCGCTTATTTTGAACCGTTTTATTTGAAAGATTTCTTTATTTTAAAGGCTAAAACTATTTAGCTTTTAGAATCAAGAAACTGTGTTAAGGCTTTTGCTCCTTCAGCACTTCGTAAATTCTTTTTGTTTTTGCTAAAAAAAGGTTTTAAAGCATCGGCTTGATCTGGAAATTTTTTATAAATCTCTTTTCTTTTATAAGGTAGTGGCGAGATAGAATCACCTTGTTGAATAAAATATTGTGACTTGGTGTCAAATGTTGGCGCTACACCTGGAATGAAAGAGTTTTCGGCAGCTTGTTTTGGTGTATAATGTGAGGATAAATGTTCATAGGCACTATAATTTTTACCAGCATATAATACCTTTAAATAACCATCCAATTCTGTATTTGATTCATTGGTAAAAGTTAAGTATTTATAGGCCATTCCATTTATAACACAACTAATATCTTTTTGTTTTAAAAGCGCTAAAGTATTCGGGCTATAAAGTTCTTCTTTAAACTCAATTACATCATTATAAATATTATAGCGCAAATATATATTGACATTTTTATGTCCTACTTCATCAACTAATAAACCCATTAAAAAGTTATTATTTTCATACGGACTCCCTTTTATGATGTCAAAATTTATGACATATTCTCCTTGTTCATTTAGTTTGTAAATATTAGAGCTCCCTCTAGAATGTTGGTGTTTCGCCAATTCACGACCAAATAATTCGAACCGCTCAGCATTCATTAAATTTTTTTGAGAATATAAGCTACAAGCTGTTATTAAAAGGATAGCCATATTTAAGATTAAATGTTTCATTGTTTAAAATATAAAAGATTAGTTTTTTAATAAAAGCGATAAAAGTAATGAAATTTGGTTAATAAGCATGTGGCTAAACATTAAATTATTCATAAAAAACATTTATTTTTTTGAACCTCATGGACAATAAGTCATTATAAATGAAATTTATAAATCAAAACAGCCGCAAAAATTGTTTTAACTAATTTGCTGAGTCGAGTAGTTTTACAACTTCAACAAAATCATTTTCTTGTTTTAAAGTAGTGCCTTTATGACTTAGATAACTTTTAAGTGCAGGGCTTTGATTTCCAAATTTAGAATATAATAATTTACTTTTTTCAGGCAAATAAAAAACTGTAGTTCCTTGTTTTAGATAATATGAAACAGTCGTTTCAAATCTAGCCATTTGAGGAGGTATAAATGAGTTTTCAGAGGACTTTTTGGGAGTAAATGTTGACTTCAAATGTTTAAATAATTCATAATTTTTTCCTTTATAAATTTGAATAAGGTAACCATCTTTAATTGTACCTTTTTCATCTGTAAAGGTAGAATAATGGAAATATTTGCCATTAATGGTGCAACTGATATCGTGTTGTTTTAATAGAGCGATTATTTTTTCATCTTTTTCAAGTGATACTTTTAATTCAACCTCATCATTATGAATGTTATAACGCAAATAAATATTAACCGATTTATTACTTAGTTCATCGGTAATAAATCCTAATGAGAACGTATTTTTTTCATAAGGGCTGCCTTTAAAATTGTTAAAATCTAAGACAAATTCGCCGTTTTCATTTGATTTGAATAAATCGGGATTAAAATTTCGCAACTTTTGTTCAAATAGAATGTTAGCGGGATAAGTAAATTTATTAAAAGCAAGTTGTCCGGCATTAATACGGTCTACTGCACTGTCTTGCGCATTGCAAATACCTGAAAAAATCGTTGAACAAATAACCAAAACAAAAAGTATCTTTTTCATAATAAAGGATTTTTAACAATTAATAGTCATTCAAAAATAATACTTTTAAACATATAACTGTTATTTTTATTGTTTCAACAACTTCAAGGCTTCACCTACCGTTTCAACAGGGCGTTTGCAAGCACCATTTACACAGATGTAAATAAGGGTTTGATTTTTGTTAAAGCGGCTATCTAATAAAGGCAAATCAGAATCTGTTTTACTTGCCGCTATCAATGTATTTGGCAGATATAATTGGTTAAAAGCCTTTAAAAATTCATCAGCTTTAGCGCCAACTATGGCTATTTCGTAATAATTATTTAAGTTATGTGAATATAAAGTCAGCCAATTTGAAGCGCCTGCAGCATAAGCAATTGCTTGACTTTTTACATTGTGAAGCATTTGCGTGGCCACTTCTAAATATTTTGTAGTACTGTAATAATGGTAGAGTTTAAATAAATTTAAAGCCATTGTTGCGTTTGAAGAAGGTATCACATTATCATCGGTTTCAATTTTTTTGGCCACTAAATTCGCTGAGGTATTTGAAGTGAAATAAAACATTTGCGAAGACTCATCAAAAAAATGGATAAAACTATAATCGGTTAATTGCTTGGCAAATGTGAGCCATTTTTGATCTAAGCTCACCTGATATAAATCGATAAAAGCACTCGCAACCAAAGCATAATCTTCAAGATAAGCCTCTAAATTGCTTGTGTTATTTTTGTAGTTTCTAAACAAACTGCCATCTGATTTTAGCATTTTTGATTCGATAAAATTTGCATTCATTAAAGCAATATTTAAAAATTTTTGGTCGTTAAAAGTTTTATAGGCATCGAGATAACCTTTAAGCGCCAAGGCATTCCACGAGGTTAAAGATTTGTCATCTAATCTCGGTTTTGGGCGCTTTTCTCGAAAGTCTAATAGCTTTTTTCGCCATTTGTTTACTTTGGCATCTAATTCTGTTACAGTGATGTGGTGCAATTTCGCAATTTCCTCATCCGATTTATTCCTTATTAACACATAGGTATCGGCTTCCCATTTTCCATAGTCATTTACATTAAAATAATCGGCAAATAAATCAAAATCAGTACCGAGCAAGCTTTTTAATTCGGTTTTTGTCCAAACGTAAAAAGCGCCTTCTTTTAATTCATTTTTGTTGTTAAAGCTATCTGCGTCAAGCGACGAATAAAATGCACCACTTTTGTCTAATAAATCACGTTCTAAAAATTCAGCCGTTTCAAAAACCACTTTTTTATAAAATATATTTTTAGTAGCCGCATAGGCTTTTGAATAAAGACTTAACATTTGGGCATTGTCATATAACATTTTTTCAAAATGCGGAATATGCCATTTGCTATCGGTTGCATAGCGCGCAAAGCCACCGCCAATTTGGTCATAAATGCCACCATAAGCCATTTTTGTTAAACTGGTATTTACATAATTGTTTAAATCGGAAGCCTTGTTAAGCGTGGCATAAGCCAATAAAAATTCAAAATTATTAGGAATGGGAAATTTTGGAGCCCCTTTAGTGCCACCCATTTCTGTATCAAAATTTTGTTGCCATTTTTTAACTGCGGTTTCAAGTTCTTTTTGTGAAAACTCTTTTTTAGCGGTATTTAAAGGGATGAGACTACTTTGCTTTACGCCTTCGGTTAAATTTTCGGCATAGTTTATGGCTTTTTCTGGCGAATCTTTATACAAAGTTGCCAACTGATTTAAGGCATTTATCCAATCATCCTTTTTAAAATAAGTTCCGCCCCAAATAGGTCGTCCATCTGGCAAAGCAATCACATTTAAGGGCCAGCCACCTCCACCAGTCATTAGCTGAACGGCAGTCATATAAACTTGGTCAACATCGGGGCGCTCTTCGCGGTCAACCTTAATGCTTATAAAGTTTTTATTCATAATTTTGGCAACTGCAGTATCTTCAAAACTTTCGTGTTCCATCACATGGCACCAATGGCAAGCGGCATATCCAATAGAAATAAGGATGAGTTTATTTTCCTTTTTGGCAAGGTTTAACGCTTCATCATTCCAGGCATTCCAGTTTACCGGATTATGCGCATGTTGCAATAAATAGGGACTTGTTTCGCTGGTGAGCTTATTTGTATAGGGATATTTGGTCATTTGTTCTTTAGTTTGGCTTTCGCAAGAAATCACTTCTGTTAAAATGAAGAGAATGAAAAGATTTTTATACATTGATTTTTTTTCAAATATAACTATTTAAAATATTTTAAGGTTCAAAATCTTAATTAACAATGTTAACAATTATTTAAATTTGGTAACAATTTGGTAACATTAAAAATTTAAGGTCTCTTTATTTTTAGCTTAAAATAATAAAAATGGAGAATCCCTATATTTTAATGATTATTGCATTGACGGTTTTGGCAATAATTGATTTAGTTGTTGGTGTTAGTAATGATGCCATCAATTTTTTAAACTCCGCTTTTGGTTCTAAAGCCATATCAATTAGAAACATACTTATAATTGCCAGTTTGGGTGTTGCCTTTGGCGCATTGACCTCAAGTGGGATGATGGAAGTTGCCAGAAAAGGAATTTTTAACCCGGCAATGTTTAATTTTCAAAATATTATTTACATTTTTATGGCGGTGATGATAACCGATATTTTGCTTTTAGACGTTTTTAACACCCTAGGCATGCCCACCTCAACAACCGTTTCTCTTGTTTTTGAATTGTTAGGAGCTGCCGTAGCAATGACTTTTATAAAAATATCAATGAATGATCGTGAAACCATTTCAAGTATCTGGAATTATATCAACTATGAAAAAGCAACTGTAATTATTTTTGGAATTCTACTCTCAGTAGTTGTGGCATTTACCATTGGTAGTTTCGTTCAATTTATTGCGCGTTTGGTTTACTCATTTAATATTGAAAGTAAAAAAAACTATGTTAACGTATTGTTTAGCGGACTTGCACTCACCTCAATAACCTATTTTATAATTATCAATGGCTTAGAGGGCACACCCTTTTATGGCGCCATAAAAGATGTGATTAATAAAAATTCGTATGTTATCATTGTAATAAGTTTCGCCTTTTGGACACTTGTTTCGGCTTTGTTAATCAGTTTTTTCAAGACAGACATGCTAAAAGTTATTGTAGGAATGGGCACTTTTTCATTAGCCATGGCTTTTGCAGGTAATGATTTGGTCAACTTTATTGGAGTACCTATAGCGGGATGGAATGCTTATGAAGTTTGGCACGCCTCAGGTCAAGCTGCAACTGAATTCACTATGGGAAGTTTGGCGGGAAAAGTTCCTTCGAATACCTTGTTTTTAGTTTTAGCCGGATTAATAATGGTGCTAACAATTTGGTTTTCAAAAAAAGCGCGTACCGTAATTAAAACAGGCGTTGATTTGTCAAGACAAAGTGATGGCGCTGAAAAATTTCAACCTACTAACTTGTCGAGATTTACGGTGAGAAGCGCTATTTCAATTAATAAATACTTCGAATTAGTTATTCCGCAAGCTACAAGAACTTGGATTGATTCACGTTTTCAAATACCTATCATTTCGTTGCCAAAAGATAAAACCTTCGAAATGCCCGCCTTCGATAAAATTCGCGCATCGGTCAATCTTATTGTTGCAGCCATTTTAATAGCTGTTGCTACCTCATATAAACTACCACTTTCAACAACCTACGTAACCTTTATGGTTGCCATGGGAACCTCTTTTGCAGACGGCGCTTGGGGCAGAGAAAGCGCCGTATATCGTGTAGCAGGTGTTTTAAACGTTGTTGCAGGCTGGTTTATAACTGCTTTAATAGCATTTACTGTAGCGGCAATTGCCCTATCTTTAATCAATTTGGGAGGCATTCCGGCAATTGCCTTATTGCTAATTTTTGTTTTTATAATGATGGGAAAAAATTATGTAATCTATACCAAACATCAGAATGATCAAAAAATAGAAAGCCGTATAAAACGTGCCGACCTTATAAATATTAAAGGGGTTATTGACGAAAGCTCAACACATATTGCCGAAGTAGCAAGCCGCGTTCATAAACTTTTTTCTAATGTGGTAGATGATTTATCGTCTCATGACATAAACAAACTTAAAAAGACTGATAAACACGTTAGTAAATTAAATCAAGAAGTTGATGAATTAAAAGATGAAGTGTTTTATTTTATTAAATCGCTAGATGATTCGTCAGTAGGCGCTAGCCGATTTTATATTTTAGTTTTGAGCTATCTACAAGATATTGCGCAATCTATAAGTTATATTTCTAAGGTGAGTTATAAACATGTAAACAACAATCATAAAAATTTAAAACAAAGCCAAATAAAAGATTTAAAAACCATTGATGCCGAATTAGAAGCCATTTTAAAAGAAATTGGCGAGGTATTTACCAATAAAAGTTTTGAAAAATTAGGGAAAATTATCGAAGAAAAACAACATACTTTAAACCGTGTTTCAGAATCAATTGAACGTCAAATTAAACGTATTAGAACCGAAGAATCAAGTCCTAAAAACACCACACTCTATTTTAGCATTCTGCTAGAAACCCAAGATTTAATCAATGCTTTGATTAATCTTTTAAAATTATATGAAGATTTTTATTTGAGTTCGCATAAAAAGTTTTAAGCTCAAATAATTTTGAAAAAAGCTTCTTAGAAAAAATTCTAAGAAGCTTTTTTTTCTATTAGTAACCTTAAATTAGATGGCAATAACTTGATTTATTTTATTTGGCAGTAAATTTTTTAGTGTGGCTTCAATTCCGTTTTTTAAAGTTACCGTTGATGAGGGGCAGCCATTGCAAGCTCCTTTCAAAATTACCTTAACCGTTTTATCAAGCGCATTATAAGAATCAAAAATAATGTTGCCACCATCGGCCATCACGGCAGGCTTAATATATTCGTCTAGTATGGCGACAA
>Ga0210027_1000663_pt1 | contig 34467 bp, 25 predicted proteins | sample CryGeymeta201510_FD_183978 | JGI IMG/M metagenome (GOLD analysis project Ga0210027, IMG submission 183978) | Groundwater microbial communities from Crystal Geyser aquifers in Utah, USA - Crystal Geyser metaG 2015-10 (SPAdes) (version 2) | ecosystem: Environmental > Aquatic > Deep subsurface >...
CACCAGCTTCTTTTCGTTCATGTCGATCACCATGCCTCCAATGATCGATCCCATTTGTACCGTTCAGACTCATTCCTCGATGGAAATACGCTCTACCGTTCAGACTCATACCATGTTGGAAAAGACTGCCCTCCCCCGCAGGGATATTCGTCGTTACAATCCGGCCACTCCTTAATTAGCCAGCGCAAGCCATGAAAAGCAGCGAAATCCGCCGCCGGTTTCTTGATTTTTTTGCCTCGAAAAGCCACACCCCGGTCGCATCCAGCCCACTCATCCCAGGCAATGACCCGACCCTGCTGTTCACCAACGCGGGCATGGTCCAGTTCAAGGATGTGTTCCTGGGCCGGGAATCGCGCCCTTATGTTCGGGCCACCTCCTCGCAGCGCTGCGTGCGCGCCGGAGGCAAACACAACGACCTGGAAAACGTCGGTTACACCGCGCGCCACCACACCTTCTTCGAGATGCTGGGAAATTTCAGCTTCGGCGATTATTTCAAGCCCGACGCAATCCGTTACGCCTGGGAGTTTCTGACTCAGACCCTGGCCATTCCCAAGGAAAGACTCTGGGTCACGGTGTATCAAGATGACAGCGAGGCTTACGCCATCTGGGCCAACGATATCGGCGTGGCGAAAGATCGTATCACCCGCATCGGCGATAAGGGTGGCCAGAAGTATCACTCCGACAACTTCTGGGCGATGGGCGACACTGGCCCCTGCGGCCCTTGCACGGAAATCTTCTATGACCACGGCCCGGGAATCCCTGGCGGCCCCCCCGGCACGCCTGAGGAAGACGGCGACCGCTACATCGAGATCTGGAACTTGGTGTTCATGCAGTACAACCGTGACGAGGCGGGTGCCATGCACCCACTGCCGAAGCCCTCGGTCGATACCGGCATGGGCCTGGAACGCATCTCGGCGGTGATGCAGGGCGTGCACTCCAATTACGACATCGACCTATTCCAGATTTTGATCCAGGCTGCCGCTCGTGAAACCGGCGCGCAAGACCTGGGCGACAACTCCCTCAAAGTCATCGCCGACCACATTCGCGCCTGTTCCTTCCTCATCGTCGACGGCGTCATTCCCGGCAACGAAGGGCGCGGCTACGTGCTGCGCCGGATAATCCGCCGCGCCATCCGCCACGGCTATAAGCTCGGCTGCAAGGCCCCATTCTTCCATAAGTTGGTGGCCGATCTGGCCGCCGTCATGGGCGAGGCCTATCCGGAACTGGTCGCCGCTCGAGAACGGGTTACCGGCGTACTGAAGCAGGAAGAAGAACGCTTCGCGGAAACCCTGGAAAACGGCATGGGCGTACTGGAGGTGGCGATGGCCTCCGAAGACAAGATGCTGGATGGCGAAACCGTGTTCAAGCTCTACGATACCTTCGGCTTCCCACTTGACCTCACCGCCGACATCGCCCGTGAACGCGGCATCACAGTCGACTTCGCCGGCTTCGAACACGCCATGCAGATGCAGCGCGAACGAGCTCGCGCCGCTTCCAAGTTCAGCCTGGGCCGCAGCCTGTCATTCGACGGCGAAAAGACTGAATTCGTCGGCTACGACAGCCTGCAACAGGACGCCCGTATCGTCGCCCTCTACAAGGAAGGTAGCCAGGTCAATGAAATCACCTCGGGCGACGAGGCGGTGATCGTGCTCGACCGTACCCCTTTTTATGCCGAATCCGGTGGCCAGGCTGGCGATATTGGCGCGATTTCCAGTGGCCACGGCAGCTTCGTGGTGCAAGACACCCAGAAAATTCAGGCTGAAGTCTTCGGCCACAAAGGCCACCTCGCCACCGGCAAGCTGACCGTGGGCGAAACCATCAACGCCCAGGTCGACAGCGAGGCACGAAGCCGTGCCAGCTATAACCATTCCGCCACCCATCTGATGCACGCCGCGCTGCGCGCGGTGCTGGGCACGCATGTCACCCAGAAAGGCTCCCTGGTGAACGCGGAGCGCACCCGCTTCGACTTCGCGCACCCGCAACCGGTGACGGCCGAGGAAATTCGCCAGATCGAGGAACGGGTCAACGCCGAAATCCGCCGCAACAACCGCGTCGAAACCCGCCTGATGAAACACGAAGAAGCCGTCAACGCTGGCGCCATGGCGCTGTTCGGCGAGAAATATGGCGACGAGGTGCGCGTGGTTGGCATGGGCGAGTTCTCCACTGAGCTGTGCGGCGGCACCCACGTTAAACGCACTGGTGACATTGGCTTGTTCAAGGTCGTTGCCGAAGGCGGCGTGGCCGCCGGTGTGCGCCGCATCGAGGCGGTCACCGGCCCTGGCGCTCTGGCCTACGCGCAAGAACAAGAAGCCACCCTGCGCGATGTCGCCGACCTGCTGCGCGCGCAGCCGCAGGAAATCGCCGCGCGCCTGGCGCAGATTCAGGATCAGGTGAAAACCCTGGAAAAAGAACTGGCGCGCTACAAATCGAAAATGGCCGCGAGCCAAGGCGACGATCTGGCCGCCCAGGCGGTCGAAATTGCCGGCATCAAGGTACTGGCGGCGACCATTGAAGGTGCCGACGCTAAAGCTTTGCGCGAATTGGCCGATAAGTTGCGTGACAAGCTCAAATCCTGTGCCCTGGTACTTGGCAGCGCGGTGGGCGGCAAAGTCGCACTGATCGCGGCGGTCACAGCGGACGCCAGCAGCAAGGTGAAGGCCGGCGAACTGGTTAATTTTGTGGCTGGGCAGGTTGGCGGCAAAGGCGGCGGCAAGCCGGACCTGGCGCAGGCGGGTGGCAGCGAGCCGGAAAACCTGCCCGCGGCGTTGCAAAGTGTCGTCGCCTGGGTGCGAGGCAAACTCAACTAAGGACGGGAAATGTTCGGGTTCTTCAAGCGCAAGAAAAACGACGAGGATCCCCTAAGCGACCTGAAAACGGTCTCCCGCTGGATGCAGAATTTGCCGGCGGGTGATATTTATTCCGCTCAGGAGCAGGTGGTTCAAAGCCTGATTCAGTTCAACCATGCCGGCCTTGGCATGTCGAAGGAACGCCTCCAGGTGCTCATGCACCTCGATGAACAAGCTCGCGACATGCAGTTTTCGCTATGCGGCCAATACCTGCGTAACCCGCGCATGTCCAAGGTCATCGAGTCGCGGCTGTGGACCGCCATCCACGCCTTCTATTGGGAAATCACGCGTGGCTATCACGCCTTCCTGATGGATTTCGTCGCCAATCCCGGTGGCAGCAAGATCCAGGCGGTCGTTCCCACCATCACCGCGCGCGCCCTCAGAGGCTTTGCCGACATCTTCAAATGGCGCTATTTCCGTTACGAAAAAGTCGAAGAGAAACTCTGGCTAAGATTGCACAACCTGTATCGCATCAGCGAATTTGATGGCTTCCAGAACAACCGGTTCAAGCTGTATCCGAGCGATACCAGCTCCTCCAGTTGCACCGAGGAATATGTGCAAGCGTTGCTGCTCTCGCCGCTTGGCGCTGGCAGCCTCACCCCAAAACAAATCGAGATGGTGGACCACTGGTTGGACAACTGGTCCGAGCACACCACGCTTGATGCCAGCTTTGACGCCGAGCGCCATTACTACCTGGTCGACACCAACAAGGGCCAGGGGTTGCGGCATATTCGCGCGGGTGTCAACGAACCCACTTATCGTTACCTTGCCACCGACCAGGTGCTGGAACACCTGCGCCAGATCGAACGCGCGCTCAAGTCCGGAGCCGCTCCAGTCACCCTGGGACTCGGCGAGGAATTCCGCCTACCCGATGGCTACGACCTACTGCAATATGTCGCCAACGAATGGGCTCCCGTTGGTGAGCGTGAGCGGCGCGTCAGCCCACGGCAACCCGTGCAGGGGCGCTGGGAAGTGTTGCGCGACCTATCCAGCATCTGCAACCGCATGAGCCGAGAAAGCGAAATTGCCAGTGGTCCATCCTCGCGGCAAACCCTCTCACCGGACGAAATTCTCGACATCAAGCTCTACGGCTTCGTCACCGAACGCACCAAATCGGCCTATCAGCAGCGCTCCCAGCAACCCCAAGAGATTCCACTGGAACGCTGGCCCCTGCACGACCGCAGCGACACCGGCCTGGGCATCGTGCTGCAGGGCGAAGATAGCGATTGGGTCAAAGTCGGCAAACTGTTGGCCTTGCGCATGGACCCGGGCGACATCTGGCACCTCGCAATCATTCGCCGCTTGACCCGGATCGAAAACAATCAGCGCAAGATCGGCTTGCAGACCCTCAACGGTGTCGCGCAACTGGTGCAACTGCAACAGGAACAGGCGCACGAACTCGGCTATGCGGTCGAGGACGGCAGCTATGGCAATACCGCGCCCAGCATGGGGCTCATCTTTCCCGAACTGGAACAGGGCAACCTCATCATTCTGGAGACGGCGCGCTATGCCCACGGCCGGGTCTTCCAGATGATGCAACAGACCAGCGAGCGTTATATCCGCCTGGAATCGGCGCGCGACAAGGGTGACGGTTGGCTGATGGCCACCTATGCCACGGTCGGATAAATCCACTCTGATCCACTCTGGCCGCGTCCGGGCAGTAATACAGGAGAAACAAGTTTGAATACCCCTATTGAGAGCAAACCCGGGCTGCTCATCGTCGATGACGATCCACTGATCACCGATACCCTCCACTTCGTGCTCTCGCAAGATTTCGAGGTCTACGTCGCGGAATCGCGGCAACAGGTCAAAAGCCTGCTCACCCAACTCCCCTCACCACCGCCTCTGGCCCTGGTCGACCTGGGCCTACCGCCCACCCAGCACAAGCCGGATGAAGGCTTCGCCCTCATCACTGACCTGCTCAACCACTCCAAGAAAATCAAGATTCTGGTGCTATCCGGCCAGAACGATGAAGCCAATGCCCGCCATGCGCGGGCGCTCGGCGCCATCGACTTCATCGGCAAACCCGCCGAACCTGAGCGGATCAAATCCGCCCTGCTCTCCGCCCTGCGTTTCGATCAAGAGGAGGAGGAAGAAAGTGTCGCCGCGCTGGCCACGGAGATGGGCACCATCATCGGCACCAGCTTTGCCGTCGACAAACTGCGTAACCAGATCAAGCTCTATGCCGAGGCGCCTTTCCCGGTACTGATTGAAGGCGAATCCGGCAGCGGCAAGGAACTGGTCGCGAAAAGCCTGCACCAGTGGTCCAAGCGCCACGACAAACCCTATCTGGCGCTCAACTGTGCGGCCATCTCGCCCACGCTGGTGGAACCCACCCTGTTTGGCTATGCCAAAGGCGCCTTCACCGGCGCGATGCAAGCCCATTCCGGCTATTTCGAAGATGCCCGCGACGGCACTCTGTTCCTCGACGAAATTGGTGAATTGCCGCTGGAACTGCAAGCCAAATTGCTGCGTGTGCTGGAAAACGGCGAATTCCAGCGGGTCGGCGAAACCGGCAGCCGCTACTCCAACGCCCGTATCGTCACCGCCACCAACCGCGACCTGCGCCGCGAAGTGCGCGAAAGCCGCTTCCGTGGCGACCTTTACCACCGGCTTTCTGTGTTCTCCGTGCATGTGCCGCCGCTGCGCGACCAGAGCGAAGACAAGATGGCGCTGCTGGAGCATTTCCGCGCCCACTTCGCCCGCGAAGTCGGCGCCGCGCCGTTCAACCTCTCGGCCGACGCGCTGCGCCTGTGGGAGGACTACCACTTTCCCGGCAACGTGCGCGAACTGCGCAACATTGTCATCCGCCTCACCACCAAGTATGCCGGCCGCACCGTCAGCGCGAGTGAACTGGAAGGCGAATTCGACCTCGACGTCGTCACCTCTGGCGGTCTCCCACTGCCCACCGACGCCCATGCTCTGCAGGAATACGCCAAATCGCACCTCAGAAGTTTGCACAACTTCAATCTCGACCAGATCATGAAGCAGTGGGAACAGAGCTATGTCGAGGCCGCCCTCTCCATGACCCACGGCAACCTCTCGCAAGCCGCCAAACTGCTCGGTGTGAACCGCACCACGCTGTACAGCCGCATGCAAACGTATCAAAGCGAATGAATCACTGTAGCGCTGGCGCCTCGCCGGCGAGGCGCCAGCGCTACTCACACCATGGCCCACTTCCCCGAACCGCCCAAGCTGGGTGAATGGCTGACCGCCCAAGGCGTCATCAGCCATGACCAGCTCAAGATCGCGCTGACCGAGCAGGCAGTTAGCGGCATGCCGCTAGGGCGCCAGCTCATCAGCCTGGGCTTCATCAGCGAAGCCATGTTGCGCGACGTGCTGGCGCACAACGCCGGCGAGGCCAGCATCGAACTGTCGCAGGCGGTCGCTGATCCGGAAGCCATTGCCCTGTTGCCTGAGCATCTCGCCCGACGCCATCGCATCCTGCCGCTGGCGGTCGATAGCGACGCCCACATCCTCACCGTGGCGGTGCCGGACCTGTTCAACCTGGTGGCTCAGGACCAGGTGCGCGCGCACCTGGAAGGCCGCTACGACATCCGCCCGGTGCTGGCGGCGGAAGCCCAGATACTCGAACAGCTCGACAAGTTCTATGGCTTCGATCTTTCGGTCGACGGCATCCTCGGCGAAATCGAGACTGGCGAGGTGGATTGGAGCAGTCTGGCACTGGGCGGTGAATACACGCATCCGGTGGTGCGTCTGGTCAACGCCCTGCTCGCCGACGCGGTCAAACGCGGCGCCTCCGATGTGCATTTCGAACCGGAAGCCGCTTTCCTGCGCGTGCGCTACCGTATCGACGGCGTGCTCGAACCCATGCGCAGCCTGCACCGCAAATACTGGCCGGCCATCGCCGTGCGCCTCAAGGTCATCTCCGGCCTCAACATCGCCGAATCGCGCGCCCCCCAGGACGGCCGCCTATCGCTCACCTTGTACGGCCGCGGCATCGACTTCCGCGTCTCCAGCCTGCCGACGCTGCATGGCGAGAACATCGTTCTGCGCGTGCTGGACCGGGAAAAATCCATCATCGCCCTGACCGCGATGGGTCTGCCCGCCGCCACCCTGGCGCGCCTGCAAAAGGCCATCGCCCGCCCGGAGGGCCTGCTCATCGTCAGCGGTCCCACCGGCTCCGGCAAAACCACCACGCTGTACTCCCTGCTGTCGCACCTGAACCGGGAAGAGGTCAACATCATGACCCTGGAGGATCCGGTGGAATATCCGCTGCCGATCATCCGCCAGACTTCCATCACGGAACTGGCCAAGGTCGATTTTGCCGGCGGCGTACGCGCCATCATGCGGCAGGATCCGGACATCATCCTGGTCGGTGAAGTACGTGACCGCGATGCTGCGGAAATGGCCTTCCGCGCCGCCATGACCGGGCATCTGGTGCTGACCACCCTGCACACGCATTCCGCCTTGGGCGTGTTCCCACGCCTGGTGGACATGGGCATCCGCCCGGCCATCCTGGCCGGCAATATCATCGCCATCATCGCGCAACGCCTGGTGCGCCGCCTCTGCCCGCACTGCAAGGAAGGCCTCGCCCCCGACGTGGCGGAACGCGAAGCGCTCGGCGACAACCCGCCCGCGCTGATCTACCGACCCCGCGGCTGCGCCCACTGCGCCAACAAAGGCTACAAGGGGCGCTTCCCATTGATGGAAACGCTGCTCATGGATGAGGTCCTGGACGAAGCCGTCCTGCGCGGCGCCACCCCGCGCGAACTCGCCGCGCTGGCCAGCGAACGCGGCTGGCGCGGCCTGGCCGAGGACGGCCTGGACCGGGTGCGCGGCGGCGACACGTCGCTCGCCGAAATCCGCCGCGTCGTCGACCTGACCCGGCGCTAGCCATGCCCCGCTTCCGTTACCGCGCCGCCAATTCGCAAGGCCACCGCGTCTCCGGCGAACTCACCGCCGCCAACGATATCGACCTCGACCTGAGATTGCGGCGCATGGGCCTGATGCTGGTGCGAGCGCGCCTGGCGCGGCGGCGCGCGCTGTTTCCCGGCCAGCGCATCACCCGGCGCGACCTGATCAGCTTCTGCTTCCACATCCAGCAGATCGCCCGCACCAATGCCTCCCTGCTGGAGGGCCTCAAGGATCTGGTGGCTGGCGCGGACAACACCCGCTTCCGCGACCTGCTGATTCTGATCGTGGACGATCTCGAAGGCGGCAAGTTGCTGTCCGAAGCGCTTGCCGCGCATCCAGACGTATTCGACCGGGTTTTCCTCGCCCTGGTGCGGGCGGCCGAGAAAAGCGACCAGATCGAAACCGTGTTCGCCCGCCTGGAAACCCGCCTGAAACAACAAGACGAACTCCAGACCGAACTCACCCGCCTGCTCATTTACCCCAGCATCACCGCGCTCGCCGTGCTAGCCGCCGGTGGCGTCATGCTGTTCTACCTGACGCCGCGCCTGGCCACCCTGATCGTCAGCCTGAACCTGCCGATGCCGTTCGCCACCCGTTTGCTGATCAGCCTCTCCGAACTGGCCCGACAGCACCTGCCCTGGCTGCTTTCTTTGCTGCTCGTCGCCATGGTGGGGGTGCATCTGGCGGTGCGCCATTCCAGCCCTCTGGCTGAGCGCATGGACGGTTTCCTGTTACGCCTGCCCAGCATCGGCCCGGCTTTGAAGAAACATGCCCTGGCACGGGTTTCCAGCCTGCTCGCGCTGTTGCTGCAATCCGGCGTCGGCCTGCTGGAAGCGCTTAGCGCCGGTGCCGACAGCGCCGGCAACCGGGTCATATCCCGCAAAATCAACGGCGCCGCGCAACAGATCGCCGCCGGCGGCGGGATCAGCGACAGCCTGCGCCGCCAGGATCTGCTGCCGCCCCTGGTGCTGCGCATGGTGCTCACCGGAGAAAACAATGGCGCCCTGCCGGAAGCCCTGGAAAACGTCGCCTGGTTCTACCAGCGCGACGCGCGCGAAACCATCACACGCGCATTGAAGCTGCTGGAACCGGGCCTGGCCGCGCTGCTCGGCCTCCTCCTCGCCCTGCTCTTGCTGGCGGTCTTCCTGCCGGTCTACCAGATCATCGGGGAGCTGCCGCTATGAGGTTTGGCCGCCGCCTGCTGCTTTACCTTTCCGCCGCCGGTGCCAGTTGCGCCCTGCAACGCAACGGACAGTTGTCCGAAGTGCAATATCTGCCCAGCGAGGAAGAAGGCTGGGAAGCCTTCAATGCCCTGCTCAAGGCGCATCCCGACACCGCCGTGGCCATCGCCGTGGATAGCGTCGACGAGCTGTATCGCGGCGAGATACTGCCGCGCGCCTGGGGCCGGGATCGCGCCGAGATGGCCCAGCGACGGCTGCGCCAGGTGGTCCACCAATCGCCCTATCGCGCCGCTCTGCGGCAAGGACGCGAACGCAACGCGGCGACACGCGGCGACCGCTACCTGATCATGGGCCTCAGCAACCCGGAGCAGATCCGCCCCTGGCTGGACATCATGCACCTGCGCGGCACGCCACTGGCCGGCATCTGGCTGCTGCCGGCGCTGAGCGCCAACCTGGTGCGCCGTTTCCACCTGCGAGACCCGCGCCTCCTGCTGGTCTCCGAACAGACCGGCGGCCTGCGCCTGACCTATCTGGAAAGCGGTGAACTGCGTTTCTCCCGCCTGGCGCCGGTGGATGGAAGCCAGCACGAGAACCCGCTGGAAGGCTATGCCGAAGAAATCGAACGCACCCGCCAGGCCCTGGTCGGCCAACGCCTGATCACGCGCGAGGAAAAGATCAAGGTCGTCCTGATCGACCCGCTCAACACCCTCAACGAGCTGCACGGCTTTCTGCTGGAAGCGGCCGGTTTCCAGTGCATCAGCATCAATCGCAGCCGCCTGCTGGAAGCGCTCAAACTGCCACATGCCCTGCTCACCGAGTCGGCCGATGCCCTCTACCTCTCTCTGCTTTCGCGCGCACCCGCCAGCGCCAATCTGAGCACCGCCGAACAGCGCGCCAGCAGCCGTGCCTTCTGGCTGCGGCGCGGTCTATTATTCGCGGCCGCCGCCTGGTTAACGCTCTCCGTGGCGGGCGTCCTGCTGCTGCTAGGCGATACCTGGCGCCTGGGCGTGCAAAGCAATGCGCTACAAGCTCAGGCGATGGCCGACCGGGCACGGGAAACAGAGTTGCTCGCCGCGGCCGGCGGCGTCAGTCAGATCAGGCGGCGCCTGGCCGCGGTCGCGGCCTGGAACACCGTGCGCCCGCGCGACCGCCAACCCGCCGCCCTGCTGGACGCCGCCCTTGCCGCCGGTGACAGCATCGGCGGCATCCAGCTCACCCGCCTCACCTGGCGCAACAACGGCAATAGTGAAGCAACCAGCCTCTCCATCGAAGGCGATCTTCCGGCCTTCAGTGGCGACTATCGCGCCGCTCACGCCCGCATCGCCGCCCTTGCCCTGCGACTGGGCGAGAAACTGCCCAACTATCGGGTGGCGGTGGCTGCCTGGCCCCTGAACGCGCAATCCGGCGAAGAACTGGAGGGCGCTATCGGCGGCGGCATTGACGCCCATTTCCAACTTCGGGTAAGCGTGAAACCATGAACCTTCTGCCCGCCCCTCTGCGCCTGCCCGCCATCGGGTTCGCGGCCGCCCTGGTGCTGGGCAGTAGCGTGTTCTATCTGGCGCTCGACGCGCGGATGGCGAGCAAAACTCGGCAACTCGCCGCCCAGACAGCGGCCGACCTGGCTGCGCGCGACCTGCGCCAGACCCCACAACGCCTGGCACAGGACCGCGCCCAGTCAGCCACCCATGCCCACCTTCGCGCCGCCGGCTTCCTCGGCGAGGAAGACCGCCTCGACTGGCTGAGCAACCTCGCGCGCCTGCACGATACCCTGGATTTGCAACAAGTATCCTGGCGCCTGGCGCCACGCGCGGCCTCCCCGCTTAGTCCCGGCCTCTACAGCAGCGGCATGGTGATCGCGATCGCCCCCGGCGATGCGCGCCGCCTGGAGCAATTCCTGGAACAACTGCGCGTCCACGCCCACGGCCACTTCACCGTACGCGATTGCACCCTGCTCCCGGATAGCGGCGGCCGGTCGACAAGCTGCACCCTGGACTGGTGGACCTGGAATGGCCAATAGCGGCAAAGGTTTCACCCTGGTCGAACTGGCCATCGTCCTGTTCGTCATCACGCTACTTCTGGGAGGCATGCTCACCCCACTTTCCCAGCAGATCGCCGAGCGCCAGAACAGCGATACCCGGCATACCCTGGATGCCGCCCGCACCGCCCTGGCCGGATACGCCCTGAGCCATCGTGACAGCAGCGGCAAGCCGTACCTGCCGTGCCCGGATCGACACGGCGGCATCGGCGCTGGGGATGGAGAAGAAGACCGCCTGGCCGACGGCCGCTGCGCCGTCGTGGTCGGCGGCCTGCCCTGGCACAGCCTCGGCGTGGCCGAAGTCGATGCCTGGGGCAACCGCCTGGATTACGCGGTCTCGCCCGACTATGCCGACGCCAGCCACGGCATCGTCCACAACCCGGTGCCCGCCACCCAGGTCAGCCTCTGTCAGGAAAAAACCTGCACCCAGCCACTGGCCGCCGCCGCTGTCGTCCTCTCGCACGGCCGCAATGGTTTTGGCGCCCACAATGCGGTCGGTAAAACCAATCTCGTCCCGATCTCAGCCGACGAGCGCGCCAACACCGACAGCACGCCGCGCTTCATCATGCACCCCCCCACCGCCGCCGACCGCGCCGACGGTGAATTCGACGACCTCGCCATCTGGCTCTCCCCCGCCTGGCTACTCGGGCGGCTGTGCGACCCGGCCAGCGATTGCGCGGCGCCGTAACGGCGATCGGCTTACCTGGTCACAGCGATCCACGCTCCACACCGTCATGGTGCTCGCGCAGATGATTCCGGGCGTGTTCGTAAATGCGCTCCAGGTCAGCGGGGGAAATATCGACATAAGCCTCCATGGAACGCAGCGCCGCCAGCAGGTCTTCCTCGCGAAACACCGGTTTGACAGGCATCAGCGAGGATGGCGCGAAAGCCAGTGGGTAGCGCCTCCCCGGCAGAAGATTGTTGAAGAGCATCGCGATCGCCACCAGGAGCAGCGCATTGAGCAAAACCACACCGACGAACCCCAGCCCCTCAGCCTGTAGGGCCGCGCCGCCCAGGATGGGCAGCAAAGCGGTACCGCCGCCCGGCGCGTGCAGGCAGCGCAAGGGAATCTGGAGCAATACGGTCAGGGCCATGGCCAACATGCAGGCCAACACCGGGTTGGGGATCAGCGCGGCCGCGAGCAGCCCCGACAAAGCGCCAACCAGATGTCCACCGACGATGGCCCAGGGCTGTGACAACGGACTGTGGTGGACGACGAGAGCGAGGAGGGTTGACGCCCCCATGGAAGCTGCCAGAAAAATCCGGTAATCGCCCGGCAACAGGCTGTGGCTGACCCAGGCGTTGAGGGAGATGGCGATGCCGGCGGCCAAGGCGCTGAACAGCATTTCGCGCCAGGACAGTGACGACTGTTGTGGGAACAGCCGTTGCAGCAGCGTCATGCGTTCCCCCTCCGCATCACGCCACCCGCGTCGGCGGCGCCACCGCCCCGGCACAGAGGCGTGTCCAGATACCTGGGCGCGGGAATGCGCAGGGTCTGATAAAGGCGCTTGAGTTTCTGCCGGTAAACGCGGTCGAAGCTCGCCACCGCGTCGGCCGGGTTGTAGTCGCCGAACCACCAGAACCAGTCCGAGCTTTCGCAGGACTTGAGCAGGGCTTCGGCGGTTTCCGCCTCATCCTCGGGCACCATCTCCACGGCGGCGTCATAAGCGTGTTTTGCCGCGCACAACCAATCCCAGGCGCGATTTTTGGCGGGATCCCCGATCCAGGTGGTGAAGTCACCATAGACCCAGCTACCCGCGGCGAGGTGCGGCAGTTCCCGCGGTGACTCCGGATGCAGTTCCAGATATTCGCTGAAGGTGGTGGGGCGGATGGAAACGTGCTCGGACAACTCGGCGAAGAGGTCATGGAGGAAGTAGAAGCCGTTGTAGGGGTAATACTCCCAGGCGTTTTCGCCATCCATGATGATGCTGACGACCGGGTTCGGGCCGGGCGCCTGGCGGCGCAGTTCATCGAGGCTGTGCAGCAAATGGCGCACGGCGTCGGAACCATGCCAGCCTTTGTATTCGAAACCGATCAGGTCGGACAGATGATCGTCGCGGAAGTAAAGAACGGTGTCGCTACCGGGTAAACGGTAAGGCATGGTGATCCACGACGGCTTGTATTCCAGGTCGCGGCCGGCTTTTACCAGGCTATGCCGCAGCACCCCCTCGCCGCTGGCGGCCCAGGCCAGGCCGGCCCGCGAGAACAGGTGAATGGCGGCCTCGGAAACAGCACCCTCGGCGGGCCAGAAACCGGCCGGCGGCTTCCCGAAATGCGCTTCATGGCTGGCCACGGCGGCCTCGATATGCGCCACCGCGCGTGCCTCGCCCTCGGGATAGGCCGGGCAGGCAGGCAAGGGCAAATCGGGGCGAACTTCGTGGGCGGCCTTGAAATCGAGCAGGAGTGGCAGCAGCGGATGGCTGTGCGGCGTGCTCGACAGCTCGATCTGGCCACGTTCCGCCAGAAACCGGTAGCGCGGGAGGAGGCCGCTGATGACTTCGCCATAAAGATCGAACACGGCACGCCGCTCGACCAGCGTGAAACCTTCACCGCGCGCCATCAGGGCAAGCAGATCGGGACGCGCGCGGCGAACGGTCTCGCCGCTCCAGGCCAGGTGATACCAGGTCACCAGGTCGGCGAGATACTGCCCGGAAAGATAAGCCAGCCCGGCCGCGCCGCTCTCTTCCACCGTCTTCCACAAGGTGTAGAGGCGCCGGTAGGCCGGAAACGGCTCCAGCATGGTGGGGTGGTTGAGCTTGAAACACTGCTCAACCAGATGCCGCCGCGCATCCAGGTCCAGCGCGGCGAGGTCGGGCTCGATCAGATCGGCTAGCAGCGGGTCGCGCAGCACCCCGGTAGCAAACTGCGTGTCATAGTCGTCGAGCTGCTCCAACAGGGTAGGCACGAAATTGACCACACAACGCAGGTTGGGCGCCGCTTCCAGATGCGCCGCCATGTCCGCGTAATCTTTCAGCGCATGTAGATAGGTCCAGGGCAGTTGATAACGGCCATCGGCATCGCGGTAGTCGGGCTGGTGAAAGTGCCAGCAGAAGATGAGGTTCAACAAGAGGCCAGTCCCAGGTTCAGGTAACGAGCCGGAGAGTGTCACGGCTTGGCGAAAAATCGCAACTCGAAAACTTTTTGTAACCCTACCGGCACCTGATTAGCGAAGTGGCAAAGAAACACCGTGGGGTGCGCCATGCGCACCATTTACGTCTTCACGTTACAGGGTGCGCACGGTGCCTCATACGGAATCAATGGGTTGCATGATTTTTCTTGAGCGAGGCTCTACTCTCGCCCTTTTTTGGCGGCCCCTGAGCCCAGCAACGCGGAAGTCGGGCGCGTGGTGTGGCGGCTGGGTGCCGGTCCCGCGCCGGGTGAGCGCGCTGGCTTGCCGGGCTGACCCGCGCTGTGCCCGGTTGCCGCCGGTTTGCGTGGCGCCCCGGAACGGTTGTTGTGTTGTCCACCCCGATTCGGCCCGCCGCGCCCGCCGGCCGGTCGTGGCGGGCGGCGGTCATCCAGCCCCTCATGCGGGGCCGCCGCTTCCGGCATCACGAAGCCTTCCACCACCACCCGCGCGATGGCACGTTTGATCAGGCGCTCGATGTCTTTCAGATAGCCGAGTTCCTCGTTATCCACCAGCGACACCGCGGCCCCAGTGATCCCGGCGCGGCCGGTGCGGCCGATGCGGTGTACGTAATCTTCCGGCACATTGGGCAGTTCAAAATTCACCACCTGCGGCAACTGGTCGATGTCGATGCCGCGCGCGGCGATGTCGGTCGCCACCAACACCTGCAAGGTGCCGTCCTTGAATTGAGCGAGTGCGCGGGTGCGCGCGGCCTGGCTCTTGTTGCCGTGGATCGCCGCCGCCGGAATCTTGTCTTTGAGCAGCTTCTCAGCCAGCTTGTTGGCGCCGTGCTTGGTGCGGGTGAACACCAGCACCTGCTGCCAGTTGTGATGCCGGATCAGGTGCGAGAGAAACTCTTTCTTGTGTGCCTGCGGCACCAGATGCACCGACTGCTCAACCAGTTCCGAGGGGGTATTGCGGTGGGCGACTTCGACGCAGCCGGGGTTATTCAGCAGGGTGTTGGCGAGGATGCGGATTTCATCGGAGAAGGTCGCCGAGAACAGCAGGGTCTGGCGCTGTTTCGGGATCAGCGCGATCACCTTGCGGATGTCGCGGATGAAACCCATGTCGAGCATACGGTCAGCCTCGTCGAGCACCAGGATTTCGATGCCGGACAGATCCACGGTCTTCTGGCCGACGTGGTCGAGCAGGCGACCGGGGGTGGCTACCAGAATATCCACGCGGCCGCGCAAGGCCTTGTACTGCGGATTGATGTTGACGCCGCCAAACATGACCATCGACACCAGGGGGAAATGCTTGCCGTAGGTCCGCACCGACTCCTCCACCTGCGCCGCCAGCTCGCGGGTGGGCACCAGAATCAGACAACGTGGGCGGCCGGGCTTCGGGCTGAGGGGCTTTGCCATCAGCCGATGCAGGATCGGCAGGACGAAACCAGCGGTCTTGCCGGTGCCAGTCTGCGCCGCGGCCAGCAGATCGCCACCCGCCAGCACCAGGGGAATGGCCTGCGCCTGGATCGGTGTCGGCGTGCTGTAACCGGCCTCCTGAACAGCGCGCAGCAAGGGGGCGGCCAGCCCCAGGTCGGCGAATGCCGGGCCGGAAGAAATAAGGGAAGAAGACATGAACTACTCCTGCGACGGCCTACCGCTCAAAGGCGGCACCAATCGAGGCAGACGAAATGGGGAGGGGGTGAAAAAGAAAACGCGCGCCGATTGGTTGGGCACGCGAGTGGCGCGGATTATACGGGGCAAACCGCGGCCTTTGTGAGATTCAGGCCTGCGCGGACGGCCGTGTCAGGTCATATCCCCGCCATCCGCCCGATAAACGCACACCTGCTCACGGCCACTGCGTTTGGCGGCGTAACAGGCGCCATCCACCGCACTCATGAGTTTGTCCGCATCGGCCCAGTCCTGATCCAGGCTGGCCAGGCCGATGCTGACGCCAACCTGGTAGTCGCGCCCGGCACAATGGAAGCGATGGCCGCTGATGCCACGGCAAAGCGCCCAGGCGCGTGGCTCGGCGCTGGCGGGATCGGCATCCGCCAGCAAGATGGCGAATTCATCGCCCCCCAGGCGAGCGAAACAGTCCTGATCGCTCAAGGAGGATTGCACCAGGGCGGCGAACTGGCGCAGCAATTCGTCGCCGGCGAGATGGCCGCCGGCATCGTTGACTTCTTTGAAACGGTCGAGGTCGAGATAAAGCATGACGTGGTGATGGCCTGCTCGCGCTTCTTCCAGCGCACCGTGCAGCACGGCATCGAAACCGGGCCGGTTGAGCAGGCCGGTGAGGGGGTCGTGGTTCGCCCGCCAGGCCAGTTCTTCGGTAGCGGCACGGATTTTTTCCTGCAAGTGTTGCTGGGAGGCCTGGAGTTCGGCCGCCATTCGGTTGATACCCTGCTCCAGGACAACAAATTCGCCACCGGCATCGACATCCACGCGCGCATCCAGATCGCCGGCGGCGATCTGTTCGATCGCCTGGGTGAGGCGGCTGATCGGACCCACGATGGCGCGGCCCAGGCGCCAGGCGAGCAAGCCCGCCAGGGCCAGGCCAAGCGCGGTGAAGGCCAGGCTGGTGAACAGCACCTGACGTTGCCGGGCAACGGTTTCCCGACGCGGGATTTCCAGGGCGACGAAGCCGAGCAAGGTGCCGGCCTCTCTCGCCGCCGGGCCATAGTCCAGATCCATTGCCACCTGCACCACGGGCGCGGCCACCAGCAGACGCTCGCCGTCACTGGCAAGGATCTGTGCCTGGCTTGAGTGCCATTGCGGCTTGAAGCGCGGCTGCCCGAGGCGCAGAAGCTCGCTGCCGCTGGCATCAACGATGGTGATCGCGCTGACGCCAGCACTGCTCAGAGAGCGGCGCGCCTGGCGCAGCAGGGCATCGCGTTCCCCCACGAACAGGCCGTATTCACAGGCCTGGGCCAACTGGCGAGCGACGGCCAGGGCGCGCTCTTCCAGCGCCTGTTCGAGGTCGTCCTGGCGCGCCTGAATCGAATACCAGGACAGCCCCAGTGCCACCAACGCCAGCGGCAACAACGCGAGCAGGAGCACGCGGGCGCGGATGCCGTGGTTATTCATCAACCGCGCCCAGTTTGCGCCGCGCCTCGCCCAGGTCGGGCAGGATCACGCCCAGGGAACGGGCGACGTGGCTGTTGAAGGCGATGGAAAAATCATCGGCATGCTGCGCGGCGGGGAGATCGCCGCTCTCGGGCTTCCAGCGGGAAGCCATCCGCGCGCCCTGGCGGCCGATCTGCGCCGGTGAGGAATACACCACCGCCACCGCGCCGGCTTTCGCTAAACCCTGCGAGAAGCCCACGACCGGAACCCGGTACCGGTAGGTGGTCAACAACACGTTTTGAGCATTACCAGCATGGAAGGCGACGGAATCCGGCAGCAACAACAACACGTCGGCTTCGGGCAGCACGCCACGCAATGCCGGCGCGACCTGTTCCGGGCGCGCCACCCATTCCAGGTTCAGGCTCAGATGGCGGCGCGCGGCTTCCTGCTGGAACCCTTTCACGGCCTCGGCATTTTCCGCGGACACCACCAGGCCGACCCGGCTGGCCCGCGGGAAAACCACCTCCACCAGGCTCAGGGTGCGGCTGACGGGCTGGTCGATGTGGACGTGAGAGACCTTACGGCGCGGCAAATTGGCGGGCCAAACGAGTCTTTCAGCGGAAACATGCGGGATCATCAGGGTGAGCACCGCGGCCTGGCCGCCATGGTGTTCAGCGACCGCGCGCGCGGCTTTCAGGCCGATTGGCACGATCAGGTTGTTCTCGCTGGTGAGGGCGCGAATCTGCCGGTTATCCAGCTCCGCCAGGGTCCAGAACTTGACTGGGCGCCGTGCCGCGAACGCCGCGCGGAAGGCGTCAGCCGCCTCGCGGTAGGCGCCGCCCGCCTCGCTCGCCAGCAGATGCACCACCCCGTCCGCCCAGACTGGCGTGAAAGCCAACCAGGTGAGCAGGACGAGGAGCGCTCTGAGCATAGTGAAACGCCGCCGCATCAGCCTGGCCGGGCTTCAGAATTCCATCTGAAACTGGATGTAGCCCTGTCTGGACACGCGTTTTTCCGGTTGGGAGTCATATTCGTAATCGGCGCCATCGGCATGTTGCAGAACGTAAGCCAGCCGGGCCTGGTTACCCTCCAGTTTGAATTCTTTGGCGATACGCACATCGGTGCGGCGGTAGTTGGGAGGGGTGTTGTTGTCGTAAGACCTGAAGGCATCGCTGCGATAGTGGCCCACGCTGACATCCACCCCTGGCGAGAAGCGATGTGATAGGAGCACCCCGCTGACCTGCTTGGGAAAGTATTGGGGTGACGCATGCGAGCTGTCGATATGCAATTGGGCGTAGTTCAGCACCACGAAAGAGTGAGGCGCGATACGCCAGCGTAGTTGCCCATCCATGCCGTGGTGCGTGCTATCGGCGATGTTCGCCATGGAGTTCTTCCCTTTCGGGATATCGATCAGGCCGCGCAGGCTGTCCCGGTAGATGCGCGCATCGAGTGTGAGCCCGTATTCCGGCCAGGTGCCCAGATAACCGATTTCGCGCGAGAGGTTGCTTTCCGGGTGAATCGAGGGGTTCGAGGTGAGCCTTTGGAAGTCAAAAAACGCCCCGTTCGTCATGGGCAGGTGATACCGCCAATCGGCATTCATTTCCGCTTCCACCGGGTCGCGATAGGCGCGGGAAGCGCCGATGCGCACGCTGTGGCGCGTATTCGGCTGCCAGGTCAAGGCGATCCGGGGGGACAGATGATTTCCGGCCAGATCATGGTTCTCCCACATGGCCCCGGTATTGAGCAGCCATTGCCGCGCCAGGCGCCACTCGGCATGGGCGAACGCGCCCCAGCTCCAGACCACCAGATCATCGCCGCGGCCGAAGTAATGCGGTGAGTTGACGGCATCGCGGCGGCCATAGCCGCCCAGCGTCATGCGCAGACCATCGCCGAGCGAGCGATTCCATTGCGCCTCGCCATGCCAGCGCTCGGCTTTCAAATCACGGGCATAAGTAGCCGCCTGGAGAAAGACCCCGGGGAAAACCGGAATGGTGGAATCCACCGGCACGGTTTCCTGGCTGAGCTGATAGTTGTGATAAGCCTTGGCCAGCCACTCCCCGCCCTCGCCCAAATCGCGGCGATAGTCCAGTTGTTGAAAGTGGCTGTTGATGCGCTCGTCATGCGGCTGCGATAGCGGATTAGCGAGGCTGCCCGCGGCGCGAACGCCACCCACATACCCCATCTGCGCGCTCAGGCCTTGCCCAGGGCCGAGATCAAAATCGCCGTAATAGTTGAGCAGGGGCGCGTGCATGCCGTCGTTGAGTCCATCAAATCCCTGGTCCTGCCGCCAACCCAGGCTAACGCGGTGCTGATGGGCTTCGCCACCGGCCCAGCGGAACAGGGATTCCTGATGCTCATTGGCGCCCAGGGTCACAGATAGCGCGCGCCCCGCCACCTCGGTCGGATGGCGAGTAATGATATTGATGACGCCAGTCAGGGCATTGGCGCCGTAGCTGGCGGCGTCGGGACCGCGCACCACTTCGATGCGGTCGATGTCGGCGATGGCCAGCGGCAGGTTGTCCCAGCGCACGCCGCCGAGCGAGGGCAGATAGATGGAGCGGCCGTCCACTAATACCTGCATATGGCGGGCATATTCTGAGGAAATGGCATTCGCCACGGAAAAGTTGAACCCATTCATCTGGCCGACATAGAACCCCGGCACCAGGCGGAACAGATCGGCCAGATTCATGAAGCCGGACGCTTCGATCATGGCGCGGTCGATCACGCTGATGGCGTTAGGGGCATCCTGGGTCGGCTGCGCCAGGCGGCTGGCGGTCAGCACCACGGGCAATTCGCCAAGAAAATCGGCCTCGCTCAACTCTTTGGCGACGCAAGGTTCAGCCAGCAAGAGCGCAATCAGGAGGGGATTGATAGCCCTCACCATGCCGGCGCTTCCCCACATTCCTCGGCCATGCCGGCCAGGTAGGCCCCATGCGCCGCGCGTTCCTTGGCATCCGCGCGCAACACCCTGAGCGCGCCACGCCGCACCAGGATGGCGGCCTGGGTCTCGGCTGGCGTGGCGACATCGATGCCCAGGCTTTCCTGGCCGCGCGTCATCGCCAGATACACTTCAGCCAACAATTGCGCGTCGAGCAAAGCGCCATGGAAGGCGCGCCCGGAGTTGTCGATCTCGTAACGCCGGCACAGCGCATCCAGGTTGTTCTTCTGGCCGGGGTGCAGTTGCTTGGCCAGCTTAAGGGTATCCAGCACCGTGCAGTAACGCTTGACCGGCCCCTGTTCCAGTTTCGCCAATTCGGCATTGAGGAAGCCCACGTCGAACGGCGCATTGTGGATAACCAGCTCGGCCTCTTGCACAAATTCCAGAAACTCCCGCGCGATGTCGGCGAAGCGCGGCTTGTCGGCCAGGAATTCGTTGGTCAAGCCATGCACCTGCACCGCCCCGGCGTCGATTTCACGCTCCGGGTTGAGATAGACATGGTAGGTGGCGCCGGTCGCTTGCCGGTTGGCGATTTCCAGGGCGCCAATCTCGATCACCCGATGCCCCAGCGCCGGGTCCAGACCCGTGGTTTCGGTATCCAGCACGATCTGCCGCATCAGTTCTTCCCCTTCAAGGCAAGCCGCACACCTTCATTGGCCAAGGCATCGGCGCGTTCGTTTTCCGGGTGCCCGGCGTGGCCCTTCACCCAGCGCCATTCGACCCGGTGGAGTGCCGCCTGCTCGGCCAGTTCGCGCCATAAATCCTGGTTCTTCACCGCGCCGCCGGCGGCGGTCTTCCAACCGCGCCGTATCCAGTTGGGCAGCCATTCCGAGATACCCTGCTGGACATATTTCGAATCGGTATGCACGCGCACCCGGCAGGCGCGATTGAGCGCCTTCAGCCCTTCAATCACCGCTTGCAGTTCCATGCGGTTGTTGGTGGTTGCCCGCGCTCCGCCGCACAGCGCCTTCTCCACCTCGCCAAAACGCAGCAACACGCCCCAGCCACCAACCCCCGGATTGCCCTTGCAGGCGCCGTCGGAAAACATCTCCACAATTTTCTCATCAGCCATGTTTATTCAACGAGTTACGGGTAGAACTGACCCAATTCGGGCGTGGCAACCATTGCCCTTCCCACTTGGGCGCGATCAGACGCATACCGTGCACACGCTTCACGGCATGCAGCAGATAAACGCCGCCCCCCAGCGCCCACCAGCGGTCTCCCGCGGCTTCCAGAAATGCAAAACGTTCGATCCAGGCGGCGCGCGCCAACGGCGGTGCATAACAGGCCATGCGCCCGCCCACCAGATCGAAGCCGAGCAGGGCCAGCCAATCCTTGAGGCGGGTGAGGTGGATGAAATGCCCGCGCCAGGGCCAATCGGTCGCATGGCGGTTAAGCGTTCGCCGCAAGCCCCACAAGCTCAGGGGATTGAAGCCGGCGATCAGCAGGCGGCCTTCCGGGCGCAGCACCCGTTCCGCCTCGCGCAGAACCTGGTGCGGCTGCGCGGAAAACTCCAGCAAATGCGGCAAGGCCAGCAAATCCAGGCTCTGGCCGGCGATTGGCAACTGCTCTGGAAGACAGCGTACTTCACCTTGGTATTCGCCCTCCTCCAACCCGCCGCAAAAGCGGTGCGGCATACGATTGGCGCGCAGGCATTCCACCCCGCAATGGCCCACCTGCATGGCGTTGAAGCCGAACAGGTCGGCGCTGACGGCATCGAACCAGGCCTGTTCCCGCGCCAGCACATATTGGCCTAACTCGCTATCGAACCACGTAAGCACTATTTGACGTCCTGGAAAACCTGTCGGGACAATGCCCGCATGAAAGTAACCGCCATCCCCGCGTTCCGCGACAATTATGTGTGGGCCATCCACGACGACCGTTCGGCCATCCTGGTCGATCCGGGTGAGGCCGCGCCGATTTTAGCTTGGCTTGAGACGCAACAACTCCACCCTGTCGCCATTCTGGTTACCCATCACCATGCCGATCATGTCGGTGGCATCCGGGAAATCACCGCGCGCCAGGCCATTCCCGTGTATGCCCCGGGCAATGAGGCCATTTTCGGCCGGACGCATCCGCTGCTGGGCGGGGAAACGGTGGTGATTGCCGAGCTCGGCCTGGCTTTCCAGGTCCTCGCCACCCCCGGCCATACGCTCGGCCACCTTGGCTATTTCGGCCACGGCGCCCTGTTTTGTGGCGACACCCTGTTCTCCTGCGGCTGCGGCCGCCTGTTCGAAGGGACCCCGGCACAAATGCACGCCTCGCTTAGCCGGATCAAGGCGCTGCCGGCCGACACCCTGATCTACTGCGCGCACGAATACACCCGTGCCAATCTCGACTTCGCTCTGGCGGTGGAGCCGGATAATCCCGCCCTGCACAAACGTCTGGAGGAAGTGCGCGAGCTGCGCGGCCAGGGCAAGCCGACCTTGCCGGTCAGCCTGAGCACGGAACTCGCCTGCAACCCCTTTTTGCGCTGCGACGAACCCAGCGTCGCTGCCGCGGCGGCGCGACATGCCAATCACCCGATCCAGCCAGGCCTGGCAACCTTTGCCACGCTGCGCGCCTGGAAAGACGAGTGCTGAGGCCGCGCGCCCCTATGCCTTTTGTAATAAGAACAGACACTTGCATTGAGCCATCGCGCCTGAACCGGTAAGATGCGGGTTCTTTCAAGGTCTTGCGAATCATGCCGATATCGGCCGGATGCCTTGCCACGTGTATTGCCACATGACCCGTACCCGCCTCGCCCTATGTCTTGCCTCATGACCCCAAGCCGACGTTTTTTCGCCTCCCTTCTCCTTGCCACGGGCCTCGCCACAGCCGTCACGCCGACCCTGGCCGACAGCGGAAGTACGGTCCCCGCGCTAAAAATAAGCTATGCCCTGGCCGAACCCGCCTCTGACCAGATCCAGGCGGAAGCACAAGTTGACCTTTGGGCACGCATCCGCTCCGGCTTCCGCCTTACCGAGTCCGATCCGGCACTCACGCGCGTGCATGAGGAATGGTTCAGCAAACACCCCGCCTATCTCGAACGGGGCATCGAGCGTAGCCGTCTCTACCTCTATTTCATTGCTGAAGAAGTAGAAAAGCGTGGGATGCCGATGGAAATCGCCCTCCTGCCCATGATCGAGTCGGCCTACAACCCATTGGCACTCTCACCGATGAAAGCCTCGGGCATCTGGCAGTTCATCCCCGCCACCGGCAAGGTCTATGGCCTCAAACAGAACGCCTGGTATGACGGCCGTCGCGACGTCATCACCGCCACCCGTGCCGCGCTCGATTACCTGCAGAAGCTCCATGGCATGTTCGGTGACTGGGAATTGGCGCTGGCTGCCTACAACTGCGGCGAAGGCTGCGTGGCGCGCGCGCAATCGCGCCAGCAAGGCAAAACGGTCGGCTATGCCCGCCTCAAACTGCCCACGGAAACGCGCCACTACGTGCCCAAACTGATCGCAATGCGCAACATCGTGCTCGACCCCAAGCGTTTCGGCTTCAACCTGGAAGACATGGCGAACGAACCCTATTTCATGCAGGTGACGCTGAGCCAACCGATGGCGGCAAACCAGGCCGCACGCCTGGCTGATATGAACCTGGACGAATTTCTCTCCCTCAATCCCGGCTTCCAGCACCGCGTGATCTACACCGATACGCACAACGTATTGCTGCTCCCAACCGAACGGGTCGAGACCTTCCAATTCAACCTGCACCGTCAGGGCGTGGACCAGCTCAGCCTGCGCCCCTACCTGGCGCACCGGGGGGAAAGCGCGAGCAAGATCGCCAGCCAGTTCGGTGTGACCCTGGGATGGCTGAAGGAACACAACCCGGTAAAGTTATTCAAAGGCAAGGTTGCCCAGGCGCAGTCTCTGCTCGTCCCCGCGGTTGCAGCCACGGCGGGCAAACGGAAAATCCAGTCCGTGTCCAAAGACAAGCGACCGAGCATGCGCACCCACACCGTGCGCCGTGGCGATACCCTGGACCGGGTCGCCAAGCTCTACAAGGTACGCATTGCCGACATCCGCCGCTGGAACGAGTCCGTTGAACCGCTCCAGCCCGGGGCCATTCTGGCCATCCCTTTTTCCGGCTGATGGCCGGATAAATCCCTGGAAAACTCTGAAGTCTGGCTCAGCCAGAAGTTGGCCGTGCGTTGCCGTGACGAGAAATCTATCGCGGCGATGTGCTTGGTCAAGGCAATACCCCGGCTACTCCAGGCGTAGCGCCCTGAGCGGCGGTTCTTCCAATAGATCGCGGGTTGCCAGCCAACCGGCGAGCAGCACCAGAACCATGCCGCCAGCAAGCCCGAACAGCCAGACCCAGGGGTCGGGGCTGTGCGGCAGATCGAACACCTGATTGGCGAGCACCCAGGCCAGCACGCTGGCGGCGCCCGCCGCGACCAGGCCGGCGAGTAGGCCGAGAAGGGCGAATTCACTGGCCAGAGCCGCCCGCAAGGTGCGTTTCGAGGCGCCCAGGGCGCGCCAGAGGCCGATTTCCCGGGCGCGTTCACTACGCCGCGAGTAGATCGCGGCAAGCATGACCAGCACCCCCACCCCGAGGCTGAACAGGAACACCAGTTGCACCGCCTGGCTGACTCGGTCGGTCAGCGCGCGTAGTTCGTTGATGACCTGGGCGACGTCGATCACGGTCAGGCCGGGAAAGGCGGCAATGAGGCCAGCAAGCTCGGCGCCACTTCGTGGCGGCAGATGGAAGCTGGTGATGTAGCTTTTTGGCAGGGCATCGAGCGCGCCACGAGGGGTGGCGACGAAGAAGTTCACCCGAAAGGAATCCCATTTCACCTTGCGCAGGCTGATTACCCGACCAGAGAGCGGCAGGCCACCCACATCGAAGTCGAGCAAGTCGCCAAGGTGGATATTCAGGATATCGGCGAGGCCGGCCTCGACGGTAAAGCCGGTGGTTTGCCCCGGCCGCCACCAGTGGCCGGCCGCCAGTTCGTTGTCGGGGGGCAGTTCGGCGAGTTCAGAGAGGTTGAATTCGCGTTCCGCCAAGGTGCGCGCGCGGCCTTCCGGGTAGTCACTGGGGCGAACCGGGTGCCCCGCGATAGCGCCGAGACGGGCGCGGATCATGGGGTAGAGCCTCGCGCCACGGACGCCGTTGCGCTCCAGCCAGGCCCGCACCGGCGCCACCTGTTCCGGCTGGATGTTGATGACAAAACGGTTAGGCGCGCCGGCCGGCACCTGATCGCGCCAGGCATCGAGAAGATCGCCGCGCACCAGGGTCAGCAGCAGCAGGGCGAGCAGCCCCAAACTCAGCGCCATGGCCTGGAGCGTGGTTTCCCAACCGCGCTGGCGCAGGCCAATCAGGCCAAGGCGGAGGCCGATGAGGTTATTTCCTCGCAAGTGCCGCGCCAGCCGGGAAAGCGGCCACAGCATCGCCTGGATCGACGCCGCCGCGAGCGCCATCACCACCAACACGCCACCGCTGGCAATCAGGGCCAGACGGACTTCCCCGGCCTGCCAGAAGATCAGCCCGGCGACCAGCAGCAGGCCGGCCAGATGGGCCAGGACCGCGCCGCTCCGGGGTGGATCAAGCTCACGACGCAGCACCCGCAACGTGAGCACCCGTGCCAGGCGCAGCATCGGCGGCAGGGCAAAGGCCAGGATCAAGGCCACCCCGGCCAGCAGGCCCAACCCAAACGGTTGCCAGGAGGCCGCCGGCAATCCCAGGCGCAACACCTCGCCGAGCAGATTCGCCAGCGCCAGTTGCGTGATCCAGCCAAGCGCCGCGCCGAGCAGCCCGGCCGCCAGGCCCAGGCCGGCCAGTTGCAAAAAATAAAGGCCAAGCAGGCGACGCTGGCTGGCGCCGAAGCAGCGCATCAGGGCGTACTGGTCGAAATGCCGTTGCACATAGCGGCGCAGCGCCAGGTGCGTGGCGGCGGCGGCAAGCACCACGGTAAGCACGGCAGCCAGGCCCAAATAGCGTTGCGCCTTGTCGAGAATCTGCCGCAGTTCCGGCCGGGCATCACGCACGTCTTCCAGTTTCTCGCCGCGGCTCATGCGCGGCTCGCACCAAGCCTGGTAAGCGGCCACGGCGTCGATGGTTCCCGCCAGCAGAAGGCGATAGCTGACACGGCTGCCTTCCCGTACCAGGCCGGTTTTTTCCAGATCGGCCGCGGCGAGGAGCACACGCGGTGCCAGGGCCATGAAGTTGCCACCACGCTCACCCTCGAAAGTAAGGATGGCGGCGACCTGGAAGCGCGCGCTACCGAGTTCCACTTCGCCGCCGACCCGCACCCCCAACTCATTGGCGGCGCGCGCGTCCAGCCAGACCTGGCCGGGGCCAGGCAGGGCACGGGTGGGAGCATCGGCGGCGAACGGCGCGGCGGCGATGCGCAAGCTGCCGCGCAAGGGATAGCCGGGCGCGACCCCCTTGATGCCGGAGAGGAGATTGCGATCCCCGGCCAGCGCCATGCTCAGGAACGCCGCGCTGGAACTGACTCGCAGCCCGCGCCGCCGGGCCTCGACGGCGAAGGCGGGGGCGAGGGGATGGTCGGAAACGAGCGCCAGGTCCGCCGCCAACAAGGTATTGGCTTCGCGCCCGAGGGCTTGTTTCACCCGGTCGCCGAAGAACGCCACGGCGGTCAGGCTGGCCACCGCCAGCGCCACGGCCAGCAACAACACGCGAATTTCACCGGCGCGCCATTCACGCGTGAGGAAGCGGAGGGAGAGAAAGCGCATGGAAAACGGAGGGGGATAAGGAAATGCGGTATAGGGTAGGCCAGGTTAACGTGAAACAACCGCCATGTCGTAGGGGCTTCATCAGGCCATCCGGGCATGATCGTTAGCCTTGACCGCGCCGGTAGAATGCTTTCTCCCTTGCCCACCCGCGCACCCCATGTCCGATTTTCTTCCCGGCCTGCTGGCCGCCGCCCGCGATGCGCGGGCCGATCTGCTGACCCGCTTGCACAGCGAGCAAACCGATACCTACCGTCTCTTCCATGGCAGCGTGGAGGGCATGCCGGGACTGACGGTGGACCGTTATGGCGATCTGCTCCTGGTGCAGAGTTTTCACCGTAGCCTGGCCGCGGGCGAAGTTGCCGCGCTGGAGGCTTTCTATGCCGATGCGTTGCCGGGTTTGGTTCCCCTCTACAACGATCGCAGCCAGGCCAATTCGCGCATCCGCAATCCGCTTACCGCCGAACAGGAGGTCGCCGCGCGGCTGCCGCGGCAGGCACGTGAACTGGGCGTGAATTACCGCATCCAGGCCCGCCACGAGGGGCAAGACCCCTGGTTGTTCCTCGACCTGCGCGCCAGCCGGAGGCGGGTGATGGCGGAGGTCGCGGGCAAATCGCTGCTCAACCTGTTCGCCTATACCTGCGGGGTCGGCATCGCCGCCGCCAAGGCGGGCGCGCGTTTCGTGGCCAACGTGGATTTCGCCGAGTCGAGCCTGAGGGTGGGCAATGAAAACATCCGCCTGAACGACCTGGCAACCCGGCCACGCAGGGTGCACAGCGATGTCTTTGCCGCCCTGCGCCAATTTTCCGGCCTGGGTCAGCCGCAACGTGTGCGGGGCAAGCGCCTGCCACCGTTTCCGAAGCTGGAGCCGCAGCAGTTCGACTGGGTGTTCCTGGATCCCCCCCGCTACGCCAAGAGCCCGTTCGGCGTGGTGGACCTGGTCAACGACTACCCCGCCCTGTTCAAGCCGGCGCTGCTGGCCACGGCGGAAGGCGGCACGCTGATCTGCTGCAACAACGTGGCGGAAGTGGATCGGGATGCCTGGCTCGACCAGTTGCAGCGCAGCGCCCGCAAGGCCGGGCGACGCATCCGTGAGGCGGAGTGGATCGAGCCGGAGGCGGATTTCCCCAGCCCGGACGGCAAGCCACCGTTGAAGACCGCGCTGCTACGGGTTTGAGTCTCGGTTTGCGGCTTTAATCGCGCCCTCGTTTCCGCCGGTAAACCGACGTTTCCAATACCGCGCTGGCGCTACAGCTCCAACAGCAAACGCGCCGGGTCTTCCAGCGCGTCTTTCACCGCGCTCAGAAAGCTCACCGCCTCGCGGCCGTCGATGATGCGGTGGTCATAGCTCAACGCCACGTACATCATTGGGCGGATGACCACCGGGCCGTCGCTCTTGCCATCCTCGGCGATGGGGCGATTCTGTATCTTGTGCAGGCCAAGGACGGCGGATTGCGGCGGGTTGAGGATGGGGGTGGAGAGCAGGGAGCCAAACACGCCGCCATTGGAGAGGGTGAAGGTGCCGCCTGCCATTTCTTCCAGCGTGAGTTCCAGGCTACTGGCGCGGCGGCCAAAGTCGGCAATCTGTTTTTCGATTTCCGCGAACGACAGGCGATCGGCGTTGCGCAGGATGGGCACCACCAGGCCGCGCTCGGAGCTGACCGCCACGCCGATGTCGTAATAGTCGTGGTAAATGATGTCGCGGCCGTCGGTGCTGGCGTTGACCAAGGGGTAAGTCTTGAGCGCCTGGCACACCGCCTTGGTGAAGAAGGACATGAAACCCAGCTTGACCGCGTGTTCTTTCTGGAAACGCTCCTGGTAACGGGCGCGCAAATCCATCACCGGCTGCATGTTGACCTCGTTGAAAGTGGTCAACATGGCGGCCGTGTTCTGGGCTTCTTTCAGGCGCTCGGCGATGCGCTGGCGCAGGCGGCTCATCTGCACGCGGCGCTCATTGCGTTCGAGCGATTCGGCGCACGGTGGGCACGGCGGGCACCCGCTGGCGCCGTGTGCCGCTTCCGCGCGGCGGGCGGCGGGGGAAAGCACGGTGGCTTTTTCCGGGGCGAGTTGTGCGGCCGCGAGGGGAGCGGGCGCCAAATCCGGGTGAAGCGCGGCGCTGGCTTCCGTGTCGATCACCGCCAGGACCTCGCCCGCTTTGACCTCGCCGCCGACTGGCACGCGGATTTCCGCGAGCACGCCATCGGCCGGGGCGGCCACTTCCAGAATGACCTTGTCGGTTTCCAGTTCGGCCAGGGTTTCGTCGCGCAACACCCGCTCGCCGGCCTGTTTGCGCCAAACGAGCAGCGAGCCGCTCTGGACGGATTCGGACATTTCAGGCGTTTTGATTTCGATCAGCATGGGGGGCATCCGAATGAGGGTTACAGCGCCGGATTATCCAGGATTTTCCTGAATGGACGGCCTATTCGCGGCGGCGCAGGAACGCCTTGCGGCCTTCCTCCAGGGCCAGCATGGCGAGGGCGAAAGGCAAGGCGAATAGCCAAACTTCCCAGCCGATCGGGGCGCTGCCAAACAACTGGTTGCCCCAGGGGGTATAGGCGATACCCAGGATCAGGCCGAATTCCACCACCAGGCCCAGGAAGATCAGTGGGTTGGCGGCAAATCCTCCGGAAAACGCGGAACGAAGCGGATCGCGGCAGAGAAACACATTGACCATCTGCATGACGATGATCGTGGCCAACGTGGCGGTGGTGGCTTGCAGGGTGAGGGGCGCCCCGATGGCCAGGGCTTGTCCGTATTTCCAACCGCCACCATCAAGGACGAAGAAGAAGGTGGCCATGGCGGCCACGGCTTCCAGCACGCCGAGAAACAAATATGCGCGCAGCAGCAAACCCGAAGTCAGTAAATGTTGCCCACGCGGCCGCGGCGGTTCACGCATCAGGCCGGGATGCGGCGGCTCGGCGCCCAAGGCCAGCGCAGGCAGCATGTCAGTGCCCAGGTCCACCGCCAGAATCTGGATCACCGTCAGCGGCAGCGGGATGCGGAACAGTACGAAGGCCAGATAAGGCACCAGTTCCGGGATGTTCGAGGTGAGAATGTAGGTGAGGAATTTGCGGATGTTCTGGTACACCGCCCTGCCCTCCTCGATGGCCGCGACAATGCTGGAGAAGTTGTCATCCAACAGCACCAGGTCGGCCGCCTCGCGCGCCACTTCGGTGCCACCCCGGCCCATCGCCACACCGATGTCAGCCGCGCGCAGGGCGGGCGCATCGTTGACGCCATCACCCGTCACCGCGACGACCTGGCCCTTGGCTTGCAGCGCCCGCACCAGGATCAGCTTTTGATCCGCGGAGAGGCGGGCGAACACCAGTTCGGGCCGATCCAGCGCCAGTTGCAGTTGCGTCGGCGAGAGCCGGCGCAGTTCCTCGCCCGTCATCACGCGCGGCTCGCCGGCCAGTTCCTGATGGTCTTGTACCAGGCCGATCTGCCGCGCTACCGCCAGGGCGGTACGGGGATGGTCGCCGGTGACCATGATCACGCGGATGCCGGCGGCAAAGCAGCGCCGTATCGCCTCCGGCACTTCCGGGCGAAACGGGTCGGCCAGGCCGACCAGGCCGACCAGGATGAGGCCCTGCTCCCAATCCTCACGGGCTTCCTCCGCCACCACCGGACGCCAGGCCAGAGCCAGCACCCGCAGGCCACGTTCGGCCAGGTTCGTCTCCGCCGCCAGGGCAGCCGATCGAGCGGCCTCATCCAGGGGCCGAGTAGCCACGCCATCCTGAATGCGGCTGCACAGGGGCAGCACCGTTTCCAGGGCGCCTTTGCAGAACAGGCGCCGCCCGTCGGGGGCGGCATGCAGGGTGGACATGCGGCGGCGTTCGGCATCGAAGGGCAGTTCGTCGAGCTTGGGCCAGCGCCGCCGCCCCTCATCCAGGCGCAGCAGGGCGGCCTCCATGGGATCGCCCTGGTAACGCCGCTGCGCCGCTTCCCATTTCAGGGTGTGGCAGTGGACGGCGATGTCCAGCGCGAAGCCGCCCTCCGACCGTTCGGCCAAGGATTCCGGCGCGATCTCGCCCTCCCCCAGCCAGAGGCGCCGCACAGCCATGCGGTTCAGGGTCAGGGTGCCGGTCTTGTCGGAGAGGATCACCGACGCCCCACCCAGCGTCTCCACTGCCGGCAGGTGGCGCACCAGGGCGTGGCGCCGGGCCATCCGCCGCGCCGCCATCGACAGCGCCAGGGTCACCGTGGGCAGCAGCCCCTCGGGCACGTTGGCCACCATGATGCCGATGGCGAACACGAAACTGGCCCAGACCGGCTGGCCAAGCAGCGTGCCGAGGAGAAAGAAGCCACCACCCAGGGCCACCGCCAGCACCGCCACCAGCCGCGACAGACGGGCGATTTCCCGGTACAGCGGCGAGGCGCGGACATCACCATGCTGGGACAGGCGGGCAATCTTGCCGAACTCGCTGTGCCGCCCGGTGGCGAAGGCCACCGCCCGCGCCTCGCCGGCCAGCACGTCGGTGCCCGCCAGCAATACGTTGCGCGCCTGAAGAAGGTCCTCGGCCTGGCTGGGTTCGGCGGTGCGGGCCTTGGGCAGCGATTCGCCGGTCACCGCCGCCAGGTTCACCCGCACCCCCCAGGCCTCGATCACCCGGCAATCGGCAGGGACATCGTCACCTTCCTGCAACAGCAGGATGTCGCCCGGCACCACCTGGACAGCCGGTAGAGGCTGGCGCACCCCGTCCCGCAACACGGCCACCATCCGCGGCAGCAGCGCTTCCAGGGAGGCAAGCACCTGCTCGGCGCGGTATTCCTGCCAGAACGAGAACAGGCCGTTGATCAGGATCACCGCCAGAATGGCCCAGCCCAGCGCGGCCATGCCCTGGCCGGGGTCGCGCCATTCCGACAGAAAGGCCAGGCCCGCCGCCAGCCACAGAATCAACGCGAACAGATGCGAGAACTCCTTGAGCAGCAACCGCCACAGCGGCGGGCGTGCCAGCCGTTCGATGCGGTTTTCACCATATTCCAGCAGCCGCCGCGCGGCTTCCGCAGCGGACAGACCCTCGCGCCGGCTGTGCAGACTGGCCAGGGCTTGGTCGACGGTGAGGTGGTGGATCTTCATGGCGGCAAGAGGGGTTGGATCTGTTTCAACCTAGTTTGTGGCTAGCAGCCAATGGCATCAACCTGGCAGCCCGTCTGAATTGGGTCGCCAAGAGCCAAAATCGATTGCGATTATTTCGCGATTATTCCGTTATCCTCGCCCAGCCCGGAACCGGGCCATCTCATTGAATTTCACGCAGGAGAAAACTTCATGTCCGAAGACAAGGCCACAGCAGCCAAGCGAACCACCAAGAAAGCGATTGCCGCCACCGCAGCAGCCAAGCCCAAGAAGGCCGCGGCAGCCCCCAAGACCAAGGGCACCGCCAGCAAAGCGGCAACACAAACCAGCAAGACGGTAAGCACGATGGAACCCGGAAAACCCAAGAAGGTGGTGGCGGCCGCCAAGCCCAAAACGGTCAGCAAAGCGCCTAGCGCGACCACAGCCGCGGCGGCAAAACCCGCGGGCGAGGCCAAGAAAAAAGTGCCCGCCAGCAAGAAACCCATTGCGAAGCCGAGTGCGCCGTCGCGTGAGGAACGTGAGCGCTGGATAGCCACGGCAGCCTACCATCGCGCCGAAAAACGTGGGTTTGCTACCGGCTACGAAATGCAGGACTGGCTTGACGCCGAGGAGGAAATCAACCAATTGCTTGGCAGGGCCTGATCAGACCAATCAAGCAAAAAGATAGGAAATCCACCCAAGTATCCAAGGGTATCTGGCCACCCACAACCTCGATCAACCCTGGACTTGACTACCCCGCCCCCCGAAAACCTACCCCAATCGCCTCTTCGACCGCAGCCAGCCACCGCGAGCGTCTACAGTTTGCCGCCAAACGCACACCAAGGCACGAGCGACCCCGTGCGAGCGGTCCAGCTTGGCACGCTCGTAGACCAGGTGCTCCGGGTCGATTTCGCGTAACCGCTGCAGCGGATACATGCCGTCCTGGCCCAGCTTCAGCACATGAGTGTCCAGATCGGAGGCGAGTACCCGCAGCGGCCCATTTTTCACCGGATTTTTGCACCCGCAAGGGGTACGCCGGATTCGTAATGTCGCTGAAGCGACAACGACTCCGCTGCCCCATAGCCGGGCTATGCGGCGGCAAATCCGGCAAAAACTGGCCTCGCTGGGGCCGTTTCTCGCTTTTCGACGACCAAAGTCCGACAGGCTGCCAGGGCATAGCGGTAGTTTCACGTTAAACACCGACAACATCTGGAATTGCTCCGCGAGGTACTCCAGCCCCACCCCGCTGCGGTTCGCAGTCCGTTCCGGGATGAACGTGGCGAAATCGTGGCGCGAGCACCGCTACTCCTTGCCGTTCTCCTCGATTCGCCGGCGCAGCCGCTCGATGGCCTGCTTCTTGGCCTTCGGCGTGCCCCAGGGCGGCTCACGATCCGGCTCCGGTTCGGGTACGGGTGCCATGAGCCTCGCTTTCCGGCGCGTTTCCGCCTCCTCGCGCAGGCGTGCTTCTTCCTGGAAGCGCGCCACCCGCTCCAGTCGGGCTACTTCTTCGCGCGCCCATTCGCGGTCGGCGGCAATGGGTATCGTGGCTGCGGCCAAGCCGGCTTGATGGAGATAGTCCTCCAGCGCCGGCCAGGAGGAATCCCAGCCCATCACTTCCGTGAATTCCGCGATGAAAGGCAGGTTGAGCGCCTGGAAAATCGGCGTCCAGACGCCCTCCCCGCCGTGGCGCACCGCCAGCGCCGGGTTGAACTGATACCAGCCCTGGGCCACCCGCTTGAACAGGGCGCGGTTGTAGGCGTAATCCCGGTCCACCTCGTTGCGGGAAAGCACGCTGCTGAGGTGCTGGCGCTTGTTGCGCTCGGGCCGCACCACGTTGGCCGGTAGATGCGCCCAGGCCGCCAGAATGGCGCTGGTCTCGAACGCGGCGTGGGGCTGCCGGAGGACATGGGTGAAGCGGGACTTGAACAGCGTCCAGCAGGTCTGGAACAGGAAGTACTCGGACTGATGCCGGTCGATGCGCACCAGGCGGTTGCCGGTATTCACGTCGACGCTGGCCGGTGCCAGCAGTTCGTAGAGGGCGGCGAAGGGGCCACGGGCGAAGGCGGCGTCGCGGAAGGCTTCGCGCATCGCCCAGTGCAGGGCGTTGCCGCCGAAATGGTCGCTCGCCTCGCGGTCGGCGCCCCGTTCCAGCAGCGCTTCCACCAGAGCGACATTGCCGGCGGCGGCAGCGGCCATCAGCGGGGTCAGGTTCATCGCCAGGCGGTGGTCGATGCCGTAACGCTCGGTATCGCGCAGGATGTCGCGGAAATTCCGGGCGAAGTAAGTGGCGTGATGCTTGCGTCCGAGGTGCGCGCGCCCTTTCTCGAAGTTCCTGGCGGCGTCGTAATGCCCTTCCCGAACCAGCCAGATGGCCAGCGCGGGCTCATCGTGGCAGGCGGCCACCTCCAGGAGTTGCTGGCGCAACTTGCCGCCGGGCACCTGTTGACGGAATACCTTCACCAGCAGTTCCGTTACCCGATCCGGGTCGAACACCGGCCAGGGGACTTGCGCTTGTTTCAGGATGTCGCGCCGGATCGCATCCGCCTGCTCCTGTTTGCCTTGCAGTTCCAGCTTGGCCGCCTCCTTCTGCCAGTCTTCCAGGCTGGATTTGTTCGCCTCGACCCGCGCCGGCTCAGTCGTCGCGAGGTCGAGCAGGGTGAAAACAGGGTGGCCGGTGTCGGACTCGATCAGGTAGAGATTCGCGGTGGC